>Ga0123342_1007421_pt1 | contig 14483 bp, 7 predicted proteins | sample Turbeawhitnodule_FD_89960 | JGI IMG/M metagenome (GOLD analysis project Ga0123342, IMG submission 89960) | Root nodule microbial communities of legume samples collected from Mexico - Turtle bean Mexico white nodule | ecosystem: Host-associated > Plants > Roots > Nodule | place: Mexico: Nepantla...
AAAACATCTAAGTATAAACAATCGGTTGTTTCGACAAAACAATCGGTTGTTTTAACTTAGTTTGAAAACATTTTACTTTCACAAAGATTGAGAATGCCTATGCTTTAGATTCGATCAAGGGGTAGATTACAACACTCAAACTACCCCAGAACTATACTAAACCAGCACAGCAACATCAAGCACAACCAAGGCTTCAACATCCTTCAAAGGGTTTGGATTCTTCAAAGCTTGAACACCACTTGGTTCAACATATTACGTTTCTCAACTTTTTGCAAAAACCGAGTCACTAAGCATACAAACTCTTGAACAAATTTGTCAAGAATGGTCCAAATATTTTCTACATATTAGGAATCAAAACATGTCATGATTTGTAACTTTCTACATATATGTACACTTTCATTAGTTTTAATTATACTATTTTGATTAGTTTCAATTGCATGTTTTTATATTTATGAATATAGAAATTGATTTGGCTGCAATTATGGTTTGATTTAACAATTACAGGTTGGAAAAATCACATTTTAATATTTTTATAAAAAAATGTCACATATTATATCGGTTATGTGAATAACCATGTAAAATGTAACATATTACACCGGTTGTGGGTTCTAACCGGTTTAATATATGCTCCAGAGTACATATTATATTGGTTAGGACCCACAACCGGTGTAATATGTTCTCCATAGTCACATATTTAGTGTACATATTACACCGATAAGGACTTACAACCAGTGTAATATGTCTCTTCTGAGAGCTATTTTTTTGAATTATTTTAGTCAAATTTTGGTTCTTTACATTGGTTGTTTTTACAATTGATGTAATATGTGATGAACATTTTACATCGATGAGATCTAGATCGGTGGTAGAACCGGTGTAATATGTCTCCTAGAACGAACCAATGCAATATGCGTTATTTGCACTAGTGAATGTTGATAAAATAAAATGTGGTTAAAGAAAGACTTGAAAATATTAATAGCAGACTTATTGGTGTGTGTCAGAAAAAGAAAAAGATTACGGTTTCAACGTTATCAAATACGAACATTTATAAAAGATAAGGTAAACTTAATCAATTTAATTATGAAGGAATGTTTTTCAACACTAATTCAATTAAAGTAAGCAATTGATCCAAAACACTTAAGTAAAAAAAATCTAGTATTAAAAATATGAACAAATTAAAGTAATTTCCGAAATTATGAAACTGCTACTTGTTCAAATTTAACAAAAACCCTTAGATCCATGGAAAGATTATAAAAGATGAATAAGAATTGAAGAATTGAAGAATTGAAGTTTTCTACATACTCTATTGTGGTCATAAGAAAGACAAGTGTGACAGAGTAGGAGAAATTGAATTATTGCTCTCCAATTGAACCAGAGAAACTAGAGCTTCAATTGGAGTTAATCACAATAGTGTTAACAATACTTCTATTATCGAAAGTAATTAACATAAATTTTTTATAAATTTTTTTAGAATTAAATATATTTTTCGTTCCTGTATTATAACATAAAATTGATTTTTGTTTCCTGTCCAAAATTTAGACCATCCAGCACTGGTGCAGAAAAGGTGAAAAACGGTGATCATTTTAGCCTTAAAACGGCGGCTTTCTGACTGTTGTTTTTTAGCACGTAATATATTCTCTTCAAGCAAAGAAGACGACTATTTAGCTGTCATGTTACATTCAGTCTAAAACGACGACTATGGTAAAAGTCTTTATTTTATACCCTCCCTAATCTTAACACACATGGTGTCCTAAACTCAACAACGGTGGTGGTGAAGAGCACCAGCGGCGAACGATAGCGACGACAATGGCTAGCAGCGGCGAAGATCCAATGGAGGCACAAAAAACAACCAATGAAGACAGCGATGATGAAAGATAATGAAATAGTAGGCAGTGAAAACTTTCACCAACAATGGAGGACAAAAACGAATAAGAAAAACAAATAAGTAATAACGAGTGAATGAAAGAAACTTACACAATGACAAAGAGTTCGAAGATGAAGAAGAAGCAGAGAGAGCAAGGAGCAAAGAAGAAAGACAAAGTACGAGAAGACAAATAAAATACAAAAGCGTAAGTCGCACACTATGAATTAAGGTAATAAAATGAGTGTAAAATGTCGACTCTGAGGTAAATCCACCATTTTAGACCAAAACGTTTGGTCAAAAATGGTGGCTATGAGTCAAAGCGTGTCGTTTTAGACCAAAGCGCTTACTCTAAAACGGCGACTACCACTCATAGCCGCCTTTGTAGACCAAACGCTTTGGTCTAAAACGATGCTTTAACTCATAGTCGTCGTTTTAGACTCACTTTAATTTCGAAAATGTCACCGCAGTTTTGTGGACACCGTTTGGTAGTAAAAGCACTGTGAATCTATTATCGTAAATGGGTCTTTTTGCATTCATGCATGTGTTTGTAGTATGAAAATGATTCATTTTGTACATGAGGTTGATTTAGTTTGAAGTTCACTTAATCAACCCATTGGAAGTAGATATAGTAGACATGGGTCTTCAATCAAAACAACAACAAATTTTGAATAAAAATACCAATTTTAAAAAAAACTAACAATCATTTCACATAGAAAATGATCAATTTCAATTATTTTCATACTTTAGATATCTGGATAATCTAAAGTTTGAACTGAAAATGAAAACCAATTTGATGTTATATTAAAGATAAAAATATATATATTTAATTTTTTTATCGTAATTCATCTACCTAATCCTTTACATCTTTTAATAAACAAAATATTTGTGAATAATAAACTATACGTATTTTATTTTATATAATATAGATATTTGTTCATATGAGAATTGATGATTTACATCACTTGAAAGACGCGTATATGTGTTTTATGACAAAACAGAAATTAATGGAAGGTAGATAAGATTATTTAATTGTTTTAAATATTTTTCTAAAATTTATGTTTTGTTCAAATTTTTGTAATTTCGTTTTTCTTATATTTATACTCAAAGGCTATTTATTTAGGTCGATGTAAAGTTAAATTTTTCTAAGTGGTTTTTAAAATGACTATTAAAATATTTAAGTTTTTTTTATATAAACTTAGATATGATATTATAGATAAATTTAATTTGCAGTTCACTTTAGTCATCTATATCTGAATGGAGAAAAACCAACCACACTTGGAGTTTTGTATCTCATGGGAAAGAAAAAGAGATTTCATGCTTAATTATAATTTTTAACTTTATATTTTTTTAAATCTGCAGTTTTGATCTCTATATTCTTTTTGACATCATCTTAGTTCATTAATTTTTTATTATTCGTAATTTTAGTTATTAATTTTTTCCACACAAATTTGATTCTTAGTTTTTAAAGATTAGTGACAGTTTTTTTTTTCAATTATCCGCAATTTTTTTGTCATTTTGGATATTATATAGGGAAATTGAGAGAAATATAAAATTTTGTGACTCTCTTACATTATTGAAAAATATAAATTACTTAAATTGTTACAAAATATAATTGGATAATGATCCACTATGCTTTTAAATTTAAAAATTGAACAAAATTACAAATTATTAAAATTTAAGATCAAAATAACAATAAACTTCAGTAAAGATAACAACTAGTTAAAAGTTAAAAAACTAAAATTAGAAACCACAATTGTAACTTTTACAAAAATATAGGGATTAAAGTTAATACAGAGATTAATATATTTTATGTGAATATAGAGTCATAAATTTTCTGGTGTTTGAAGGGAGGTAAAAGTCAATAATGGGGAAAGATAGTAATCATCATTGATCACTCAAAATTCAAATCATAATCATGCTTTATATCATATATTACAAATCTCACTTTCTGTTTATTTATTTCTATCGTGTTGTTTTAAAAATATTTTTTGTTTTCCGAATTCTGCTTAAATTTAAAAATGTGTATCCTCTTGAACATTTGAAAAAGGAGAAGAAAGAAGATGAAGAACACTCGTTTTTAAAACTCTTATTTTAAAATTAAATTTGAAGAGATAATAATGTTTGAATAGTGAAAAAATATTTTGGGAAATAGATTTAAAAGTGAGAGCAAAGACTCTTTCTTAGTCAAACTTCATTCTATGAGATGAGATGGAAAGAAGCAGCAAGATCTATAGAGTCCTATAAATTAAATTAATTTTGAATCAAACGTTGGACTCAGTCAAAGAACGAATATTTTTAACTGTCAGAAAAAAATTATTAAATATAAAGGAATTCATGTGAGGAGTCTTCGTTCTGATGACGCTTACGTTAGAAGCTTAAATCCAGCAAATAGTAAAAAAAATAAAAAAAGAGTCCAAAAAACAGTTACTTCAATTCCAAAGTACCAAGAAAAAAATGAAAAAAATCAACACTTAGTTTGGATTATATGATTTACTAATACGTTTGGATCTTATTTGAGTAGAAATGGTGAGAAAAAAACACAACTACATTATGTTTGAATAATGTTTTTAGGTGTGCTAATATTGTTGCATATAAATATAATCAACTATAAAAAAAATTGAGCAAATTGAGATCCTAACTGTTGACATCAAATCAAGACGTCAAATTAAAAAGTTTTCATCGGTGAGTTTAAGATTCAAATATTTATCTAACTATGTAACTAATGTAAATAATTTTGAAAGATATATAGGTATTAGTAATTTTACAAATTTTCTTTTAGTATTTATATTCATTAATAATCTGATAAAATTAATATATATCTAAATCTATATTTTTAGGTTTCATTATCTTTTCAAATATCATTATTTTTTTATAATATTAATAAAAATTTAATTATGTTTCCAACTTTTAGAAACACGGCAATATGAATATTTTTCATCCAAACTTGATTTAACTTTATATCAAAGAGAGACCAAATTTAACAAAATAAATAAATAATAAAGTAAAAATCTCTTTATTTCATTTTAATTAATCATTATTCAAATACAATTTACATACATTACTAAAGAATAATCCAAAGACATTTTATTAATCTTTAATTTTTATAATATTTTCTCATCATATGAATCCAATCCATTTTAAATTCTCATATTATTTTCTGCTCAAACCTATTGATTTTCTTTATATTCGAATAACATCACTTTTTTTAACCCTACTCTACAGATAGCATAAAAGTTGTTATATAGGAAAAACACATTAACATGAAACGCGTACAACATCGTTATGAGTTGTGACTTGTTAAGACCGTCTTGGTCTCATAGAAGCTTCGTCACGTGCTTTCCATGACGTCATTTCCACATCACCCTTTCCTCATTAAAACTAGCTCCATTTATATAAGTACTCAAGTTTATGCCAAATTTGTGAACATGTGATTCAATGGTTTTTAATTCAATATGTGTATATATTTTAATTAATAATAGTAAGATATATATTAATATTAGTTTTTTACTTTTCCCTCTCCATTTTGATATGTTTTTCCTATAACAGAGGAGCAATGTTGGGAATCATAAATGCTTTTCAAAACTTTAATGGGCCTCTCAGTTAGGTGAATGATTATTATTTAATTTCATTATATTCAGTATAGGAAATGAAATCACCATATTTAATGATGTATAATAGAGTAAATAAATAGTTTCTTGCTGTTAAAATAGTCATCATGTACTTATTTCAATTTGTAAAAACAAATAGTTTTTTTTATTTCTTTTGCTAGTCCTTTCTGAAAAGTACATTATTTTGATTTAAAAGGGATGAAAAGTAAATAAAAGATTTTGTTACAATATAAGTGTGGATCCGAGTGCAGTGGAAGTACACGTGGCAGCATGAGATTATATACGTGTTTGACGGACGGGTGAAATTGAGTGGAACAGATCGAAAGGAAATGCACTTTACTAGGTTTTGGTATATTCTATTATTGCTTCAAACACACTCTTCACAATCCATATGCTTTTTTTATGGTCTTTTTTTAATAGACAACTTATATTTACTATCAATTTAATTTTACTTTTACAACTGTTAAAAATGAAATAGAAAATATTTTTTTATTAAATATGAACTTATATAGAAATATAGAGAAATTTTGAAAGGTTAAATTGATATTTTTAACTGTGAAATTGTTAAAGTAATATTTTTCTTTTGAATTATTTTACTTTTTATTTTTTTAACCTTACCTGTTTGTATTTTTCTTCTTTTCCTCTTCTTTTTTTCCTAATTCTATATCTTTTCAATCTCTTTTATTTCCATTCCTTTTCTTTCTTTAAATTTTTTAATTCCATCTTCACAAAAGTAGTGTTGGAATTTGTTTTGTTGGGATAATATAAGATAAGAAAGCGTGTATTTATCATCCAACATTCTTTTATCTTCTCGCAAAATATACTAATTTATAAAATAATATTATTTTTTAATTTAGTTTCTTAAAATACAATCTTGTTTACTTTTCCAATAAATTCTCATACACAACTTCATTTTAATTATACAACAAAAACCACGTCGACCATTTTATACACATTTACTTAGTTGGCGTAGTGTTATATATTTCTAACAAATTTTTATGAAGACATGTTCAAAAGAGAACAAAGTGGTGGTTTGTTTATAGCTTTAAATTTCATTAATTTAACCTTAAAAACTAGAATGATATCAAGAGTTAATATAATAGTAAGTTACACAGAAACTAAAATAACAATTATCACATTTTAGGTATTTATTTCATATTTTCTAATTTTAGTGACTACTGTATCAATGTTTTGCAAACTCATGCACTAATTTATATGAAGTTAGTTAATATTTATCGTATTAAAATACAAAATTTATTTTCACATCTATTCTTTAAAATAAATATATAAGCATTTAATAATAGATGAATGCATAAGAATATAAGACTTTTAGGTTGGTATTAAAAAATAAAAACACATATATTAGTGTGGTCTTTAAATAATGAAGGATTAGGAATTAATGTTAACGGTATTTGTTTGAGATGTTGGTAGTTGGTAGTTGGTGGAGGCCGCGAAGGTAGCAACGCCGTGGATTTGGGCGGCGCGTGGTTTGTTGATTGTGTGTACATGTTTGTTTGTTGGATTATACATCATGTGAACAACCGACATAGGATTTAAAGTTCTGTTTGCGGTGCTTGACCGCGGTTTGTACGAGATACCGCCCAAAATGTCGCTATATAGGATAATCCCAAACAAAACATTATTTGAAATCGCTTGTATGTGCGTAATGCCAATCGTCAACCTTTTCAATGTTTTCTTCCCCTAAATACAAAAGAAAGCAACACCTTTAATTATATTCACAATTTATTGTTTTAATAATGTAACCAATTATGTTTAAGTTGTAACACTACAAAGTACAAAACTGCTGATAAATAAAAAAAGATTTTTTTTTAACAAAAGAGGTATTTAAAACAATTCATTCTATTTTATGTATCCCACTTCTCAGCTGGGAATTAAAAATGTATGAATTTCATAATCAACAAACAATACAGGTTTCATCGAAAATAAATTAAAAATCAACCGTGGAAGGCAAATGAACAACTAACAAATCACATAAATACAAAACTACTTGTTTTAGTTATTTATTTCAAAACATCCTAAAATAAATGAACATTCCAACAATAAATAGCTTCCATAAATGATTTATGAAATAAAATCTACATATAAATTTCCATAGACGAAAACAAACCTTTTTTTTTATATAAAGAGAAACTACACTTTACGAGAAAATCATGGCAACTCAATAAAAGTATCAGTTATTCAATAGAGAGCCACTTCAACTCATAATAGTCATAATAAGGGGAACTTCTTTGCATAGGTCATTTTATGTACTTAAATTTGTTTATGATGGATTTTTTCGAGAGAGATTATTTGAGAATATTTAACATCAAGGAAGTGTGAGCTAAATTCCCATACCAAATTAATAATATCTTTAACTCAAAATCCTAATACACCATTAATTCTGATATCAAAGAAAAATTCTTCGGAACAATTACACAATAATAAAAAAATAAATCAAAATCGCATAAAAAGTTAATATCAATTTCAATCTAAAACTATAAAGCAGTAAATTTATGAATTTTCTTTCTTGAATGATACTCAACTTTTTAATTACTCCAGAGAAACAAATTCACATTTAGATTTCTAAAGAGTAATTAATTTTTATAACAAATATGTTTCTTTGATAGTAAGAGATAATTAAACAATATATATTTCTTTTGATAGAAAGTGTAAAAATGAATAAATATTTTAAATAAGATGTATGAGTATAATAATGATAAGTTTAACAGAGGAAATATAAATTAGTATGATGTGATGTAAGAGAAAACGTATTGTTTGGCTTATTAGATAGATGAAACTTTGGTACATGTAGCTGTAGTTCAATGATATATATGCATGGTAGCAATGTTTCTTTTAACCAGTGTTGACGACCAAATATAATTGTTGGTGTGTGAAACAAAAACTAATATCGATAAACCCTATTATACAAAACTTCATTCTCTCAATCTTAAAGCTTCCAACTGCCATCATTCTTATTCTATGACCGACCATTATATAATTTAACTGCATGCACAATTTATTAGTCTCACTTGTTTTTTTATAATAAAAAAAAACATTGGAGAATATTTGATGATTTAGGTTGTGCGATTCCTCTACTGAGGTTCATGTAACTTGCCTAAAAGTTATTGATGAGAGTGCTATTTTAGAAACGGTTTATTCATTGAACAACATATTCTTAATTGAATATTAGGGGTGTAGCAAATGTGAAAGCAAACAGGTTAATTTTTTTTAATGCCTATGATTCGAATATATTTTATTTGTGAGAATCTTTTCAAAACATCTTAACCAAACCCATTTGTCATATAATAATATAAAGCTGTGTTCTAGATGGGTGTCACCATCAATGATTTCCAGAACGACTATATATTTCTCATTCCATCTTCTTTTCAAATACTTTCAGTAAAAATTAATTTGGTTCCTCAAATTAATCCTAAAACTTAGTTTAATAACTTTTTTAGATTACTTAACATGTTATCTCTCAATAAGGTTCATCTCGTCTTTAAATTTTGTCTTGCTTGTTTCATGGGTTGACCAACTGATGTGGAAGAAATGAAGTAGAAAACTAATTCATATAAAAGTATGGTTCTTTCATATAAAGAAAGGCAATCAGAGGTTAATTTTCGTCATATAACAGAGCATTTATCAACCCATATAGGTTTGTATAGTGTCGGCTTAAACTAAGTTGATCATAAAGTTTTGTAATACTAAAAATGACTAAATATAGTTTATGTATTTTCATGCGACATTAACTTTTTATCATGAGTATTTATAGTAAAAAATTATTAAAATAATTTTTTATTAATTTTTTTCATGATAAACAGATTTTTAATATGAATTTAAATACTAAGATATTTTATATTAATTTATTGCTAGATATTATTATAATATATTTCATATAAAAATTTATTTATTATGTAAAAAAATATAAAACACAGATAAAAACACATTTTAATAATTCTTTTATTATAAATATTTAATATTTTTTTATTATAAATATCAAAGAAGTATAAAGTTTAAACTAAGTAAAGAAACCAATTTCATAATAGAAATATTTTATTTGCTCATATCATTTAGTCAATGTTTGCTTTTGGGGATGCACTGTAGGCGACGACGGATGTCCCAGTGCTACCTTTGTTTGGTTCCATAGTTGCATGCGGGTGAGGGAGGAGATGGTGAGAAAGTAGAGGGGGTAGTGGTTCTTGTGAGGAATGAAGAGAAAGGAGAGAGGAGAGAAGGGAAAGCCACGTCACAGATGATCAGTTACTAATCTACCATTCGTTTTTTTCATTTCTTCTTCACGTGGGTGCCTTCATGCAATGAAAAAACTGCCACTGCCATGCACCTTTGCAGTGTTTACGCATGGCATGAGATTCCAGACTTTGATTCAGGAATCCTTTGACCAAACAGTGCATTTGAATAACATGAATGCAGCGGGTGAAGTAACTGGTTGCCTATTAATTGTTGTTTGAGTTGTATATAAAAACAGTGCTTTGAAACTTCATAATTCAGTGAAACAAACTCAAAGTAAAGTGGGCTTGGAGAGGTTTCTGAGGCATCATAGTAGTAAGGGGTGACTTTCGCAGTGGTTGTTTGATTTGAGGTAAACATTGACTCGATTTTTATTTTCATATAATCGATTATGAGTGAAAAGTAGGGAGTGAATAATCGATTATGGTGTAAAATATAATGGATAATCGACTATTTTCGTTGCATAATCGATTATCTGGTCTTTGTTTTTGGAGCATAATCGATTATGCCATATGTGTAAAACATAGGGTAATCGATTATGTGTTACAATAGTCGATTATGTGTTACAATAGTCGATTATGTTGGTTTTTTAGGTGTATCAATAATTGATTATGTGTCTGAAATGCTTGGATAATTGATTATCACGTTTTTAAAACACATTGCTTAATCAATTATGTTAAGGATTTTTCAGAATTTTAAATTTTGTGTTGTTTAAATTTTTTTTTCAGGCACAACTTTGTAGTCTCTTCTTGTGCTGGTGTTCTTTATCCTACTTGAATTGATCTTCCTTTGCTGTGTTCATTTTTTTTTATTTGTATTTTTTTTTGGTTTAAATGTGTGGTTCAGATTTATATTATTTTTTTATGATTATGGTTTTGTAATTAAATTTGTTTAGGGTTTATAGTAGTGATTTATGTTAATAAATTAGTAAATTAATTTTTCCTGTTAAGTTTTTTATGTCATTTATTATTGTATTTTGAAGATTTTAATTTTATGGAGAATTTTTTAATTTTAAATAATATGTGTAGATAGTAATTATTTTTATAAGATTTAATTGTTTATAAGAAAAATATTTATTTAAAATGAATATTTTTACAAAATGGAAATAGAAATTTGTAATGTGTAGGGTTTTTATTTTTACATTTGACATAAATTATTAATCTTATAAATTACAAAATGGAAATAAATGTTTTAGTAACTAAAGAAAGCTTAGATAAAAAATTTCAATTTATAGTAATAAATGTAGATAGTTATTATCTTTTAAACATTTAATTGTTTATAAAAAATATATTTATTTATTTAAAATGAATATGTTTAAAGAGTGGAAATAAAAAATTGTAATTTGTAGGGTTTTTTTATATATTTTACATAAATTGTTAATGTTATAATTAAAAACATTATAAAAAAATGTTGTAGTAATTAAAAAAAAAACAGTAAAAGTTTAGACAATTGCCAAAACAAGATGTTAAAAGTGGTCAACCTGAACCGGCAATTCCCAATCAAACCGAATTGTAAACCCAAATTTTGTCCGGGATACAAAACATAAATACTCGCATTGACAGGATTGATCAAATGATGGATCGAAGTGAGGATACTCTGAATGTCATTCGACGTCATAAAGGTCATTGATTGTGTTATCATTATGTTATTGTCATTGTTATTTTTATTTCTAATTTTCAGGTTAAACATTAATGAATTGTTATTGTTATTTTTACGTTGAACGTTGACAAATTGTTATTTAATATTAAGGTTTCATGCTACTTTTCATGCTACTTATTTACATAATCATGTTGTTTTGAATGCAACTTTTTTAACATTTTATTTCTATTATGCATAAATCATATTTGGGTTCCATTACCTAATACAGAACTTCGACAACATTGGTTAAGTGGCCTTCAATGTCTGCGTAGTAGAATACATCGTCATCTAGTTCACTACAAGAAAATCATGAAATAGAAACCAATTTTTAAAGCCCAAAATAATTAGTTGCAATAGTAACTAAATTAGAGACCATTTTAAAAACTAAAAAAAAAAAATGGTTTCTAAATTAGTTTTTATTATCGTTAAATAGTTTCTAAATTAATATTTAATTAACCACCAAGGTTTTTGCTACCAAATTTAAAAACTAAATAATTAGTAATTTCTAAATATTCTTGCAACACTATACTTTATTATTAATTATGTCATGTCGGTTTTTTTTAATTAAGCCATTCAATTTGCATTGGCATAAATATAAATATATTTATCTAGGCTAAATTTTACTTTTCTTTCGCATAATTTTAGGAATTCACCGTTCTAATTATCAAATTATTAATATAGAATATTACATATTTACTGGTAATAATAATAAATTATTTATGAAAGATTAATAATAAGGGTTTAATAAATTTTAGGCATGTCATCATATATATATAAAAGTATACAGTTATAATTTTATTAAGACCACCAGAATTATATAATCACCAAATTATTATAGTAACCCAAATTAAATTAAAGTCATTTTTATTTATTTTGTGTATTATATTTTTAAAAAATATTTAAAAATTAATGTTGTGTGATTCTACAATCGAGACACGCTAGATGAAAATGTAAAACGGTGAATGACTAAAAATATAACAAGAAAAAGTGAATTAATTTAAAAATAACCTTTAGAGATTTTAAGAATATCTTCTTAGAATTGTTGTCGATGAAGGTATTTAAGTATAGTAATGAATGATTAACTAGAAAAAAAGAATTAAATATAATACGAGTAAGATAAAAAAGAAAGACATGTAACATTTTATACCGGTTGAATCTTATGATTTCTTGAATCTACATCCAATCAATCTATTCAACCTTAGTTGGATTTTCCACAAACAATCTTAAATTATTCAATTCCAATAACTTATATGTAATTAGAATAAGAAATATAAATCACTCTTTAAATTTGAAACATCATTTAAGAAGTCTTACAAATGTAATGAAAACACTCAATTACTACAACACACATCAAATATTGATGTAAAATTATCAATACAAATTACAAAATAAAAGGAAAAATATTACCTAAATTGTGACAGATCTACAATTAAAAAATCTAAAGCATGATCATCTTTTTCGATGAATATTGAACACTTCTTTTCCAAACAAGATGTAATGTCTAATAATATTAGAATATCTTCTTGAAAAATAACAAAACTCCCTAAACCCTTTTTAAAAGAATTTTATTCTTACTGACTTATACAATTAATTATAATTAAACATAATTGATTATTATATTCTTCGTATAACTCAAAAAGTATTTTGAACCAAGATAATAAATTATTCACTATTTATAATTGATTATATGTAAGAATAAGTATTTTAGATTTATCTAACATAATTGATTGTTCACTAATCATAATTGATTATTCATTGTTCATATTGCGATTATTTTAGATTCCACTAACATAATTGATTATTTAGTGTTTATTGGTGAAATCCAATATTGGTATAATCATTTATAAACTTAACATAATCGATTATTATGTTCATAAAAATAGAAAACCAATTTTAAATACAAAGATGTTCAAAATTGTCTTAGAAATTGATTCATTTTATATTTTATTCATGCTAAAATAATGAGCCATGGAGAAAGAAAACGTCAATAAAAGATATATACATCAAATTAGCATAATATGCTTGGTTTAGAATAAAAAGAAATTGAATGTAAAATCAAATTGTAAAAATTTACCATTGTGAAATAATATTCTTATAACATATCTTAATTTTTTTTTTGTTACAACTTATTTATTTAAGATAAATATTTAAATAAATATACAAGTATATGAACATATATATATTTTATCATTAAGAATAATTATACATTGAATGGTCTAGTTGTTCTCCAACTAGAATAAAACACACATTTAAAATGTTTAATATATATATATATATAAAATAAATAACTAGAATTTAAATATTTTATCATTATCAAAACTCTTTAAAAAAAGTCAACTAGGATTAACTAGTCTAATCGAGCTACATGTTAATTAAATGGTTTAGGATATCAACATTAACTTTTTACACGCTCTCCAATTGGTTGATTTTATTCATATTAAACCTTTTAAAGAAAAAACCAAATAAATCCTCCCAACATTATTTATCCAACTAGATTCATTCACTTCTTCACGTGTTGAAAATTCAGAATTTGAAAAATTAAATTCTTAATGGTAAATAGTACCGCGAGGTTCTCTTCCTCTCTTTCTTAGTATGATGGGATTATTTTTTATTTTTTTATCAAAATGGGGTCCGTTTAAAAAAATTACAAATTTAGGCAAGTCGTGCCTAATTGGGACGACTTCATATGTAGAAGTCGTCCCAATTAGGCACGACTTCTGTCATGTCATACTAAAGTCATGCTAACTTGGTACGACTTCTGTCATGTCATACTGAAGTCGTGCCAACTTGGCACGATTTCTGCCACGTCATAATTTTTTATTTTATTTTTAATTTTATTGTTTATATATTGGGTAGTAAGTTATGTAATGTTAAAAATTAATTTCTTCTCATCATTACGTGTTTTGTAAAATCATTACTTCTCAAGCAATTTATTTTGCAAATTCACAACAATAATTCTCTATTTATTTTTCAAATATAATAATTTTTCATTTATCTATTTATTACCAAATTCAATAACAATTTTCTTCATTTTTTAATTAATCAAATAATCAAGTTATTGTATTACATTACCGTCAAACATGATCCATACACGATTATCCAATTTTTTGTTCCTTAAAACTAACACT
>Ga0123342_1007422_pt1 | contig 14481 bp, 7 predicted proteins | sample Turbeawhitnodule_FD_89960 | JGI IMG/M metagenome (GOLD analysis project Ga0123342, IMG submission 89960) | Root nodule microbial communities of legume samples collected from Mexico - Turtle bean Mexico white nodule | ecosystem: Host-associated > Plants > Roots > Nodule | place: Mexico: Nepantla...
CCTAGATTACTTACAACACAACCAAGAAAGTGACCTTGATCCCCTCAAGACACACACTTCTCTTGGCCAACACACCAACACTAAGAATGTTGATCTTGATCCCCTCAAGAACACACAACACTTCTTAGCAAACACACAGAAGATACTTGTTCAACAGATACAAGGATTACACTTGTTACAGAAGTAAATCTAAAATCAATACAAGCAAAAATCCTATCTCACACTCTTTGATCAATCTTAATCTCTAAGCAATCTCAACTCTTTGAAAATTAGAATCTTGTTGTTCTAAAAAGATTGTTATTTCTCAAATTTGTTTTACTGAATTTATTCAAAGATGTTTGTTATCAAATCTTAACAAACTTATTCATTGCATTTAAAGATTGGTCAAAGCATTAAAGACTGGAGTGTAATCAGTTAGAATCATTTAAAGCTCAGCCAAAACAAAAACCATTTTTTTGTTATGGTACCAAAACAAACAATCGGTTGTTTCCTCGAATCAATCAGTTGTTTTGGTTTTAACAGCTCAACCATTTGAAAAACAGTTTTCAATTTTTTTTCAAAACACCTAAGTATAAAATAATCGGTTGTTTTGACAAAACAATCGGTTGTTTTGACAAAACAATCGGTTGTTTTGACAAAACAATCGGTTGTTTTGACAAAACAATCGGTTGTTTTGACAAAACAATCGGTTGTTTTTCACTTAGTTTGAAAAACACTTTTCTTTTAAAAGATTGAGAATGCCTATGCTTTGGATTCAATCAAGAGTGGATTACAAAACTCAAATTACCCCAGATCCTATCTAAGACAGCTCAGCAACAACAAACACAACCAAGCCTTCAACATCCTTCAAAGGGTTTGGATTCTTCAAAGCTTGAACGCCACTTGGTTCAACAGGAGTGTCTTTGGGATTGAGTTTGGTTCCTTCAGAGGAGGAGAGTCGCGAGGAATGCGTCATAAGAGTGGGCATGGGTGATGAGTTTAGCATTCCAATTTCATGGAGTAGATCAAGATTATATTTGCATTGACTTAGGTGTAGACTAGCACTGTTGCGAGTCACTTCAAGTCCTAAGAATTAAGTAAGGTTTCCCAGGTTTTTGATTTTGAAGTGATGATCCAATGAAGCAGTAATAGCAGTGGTTCCTCATTGTCATCACTCGTGAGTACCAAGTCATCAACATAAACAAGGATTACAAGTAGTTTGGTGCCATTGTATTTGAGGAAAAGAGAATAATCAACCGCAAACAAGATGTATTTGTTAGAGATAAGGAATATCATTGTCGACTAGTTTGGCGAAGTCCATAAAGTAAATGTTGAAGTTTGCATACATGTTGGAGAAAGGGTAGAGAGAGGCCAGAAGGAGGATGCGTATAAACTTCCCCGAGAAGATCACCATGAAAGAATGCATTGTTTACATCAAGTTGTTTCAAGATCCAATTTTGTGATGTTGTAATAGCAAGTAAAAGCCTAAGGTGGTGAGTTTCGCTACTGAAGCGAAAGTGATGCGGACCTGAGAGATAGCGCACCCATTGACCAAGCCCAGTCCTCTAGAAGGATGACCATGAGCATGACCTAGGATTCAGGGCTAGGTCAGGACCCACCCCTAGCCAGTGCTTCAGAGTCCATTATTCCTCAGAGGATTACAAGGAGTAGAGCCCAAGCCATGGGAGTTGAACATCATCTAGTTTCTTTATTTTTAATTTCAAGTTGGGTCTATTTAACATAATAGGAGGGTGTATTTATCATTTTAGTTTGTGCCTAGCCATTTAGGGAAGGAATGTAGGACTAAGGGGCGACATTGACCTAGGTAAAACCCTTAGGCTGCCTAGAAGTGAACATTCACACTTACTTAACCACTTGGTTAAGTTCGTGTCCAGTGGGAATCTTCTCTAGGTCTCACACCATAATTCCTAAAATCCAAAAATCATAAACAAGTGTCACCATAAAATGTGCAATTCTAAATTCAACTCACATCAGAAAGTATCTAGAAAGTCTAAACCTTCAAGTTGGGTGAATCCTTTGGTAACTAACCGTGCCTTATATTGATGGTGCCATCAAAATTGTGTTTTACCTTGTATACTCATTTGCAACCAATAGTCTTCTTTCCTGGGGGAAGAAGAGCGATGTGTCAGGTGTTGTTAGTGAAAGAGCAGTAAGCTTAACATGCATGACCTTAATATTGAAGTTAATAAAAGGATCAAATGTTTGTGGGATAGTGTGTTAAAAACCAGAAAAAGAATTAAGGAGATACAAGGCAATAGTGACTTTAATTATATCAATCTTCTCTCGAGATAGATTGTCCTGTATGATACATTGAGTAGAAGTGAAAGTTAAAGTGCATATAAGTTGTAGAGATAATTTGGAAGTAGAAATGAGATTTAATTGGAATTCAGGCACATATAACACATCAAGAAGATAAAATTTGTTAGAGAATTTAACTAATCCAGAATAATTGCGGAAACAAATTGACTAGTTGGTAAATTAATTAAAAAGGTTGAATTTTTTTGTAATGTAAGAAAGCATAAAGAGCAATGCATACACGATCAGTGACACTAGAATCAATTATCCAAGAATTTGTAATATTAGGTGTGGAAGGAAGAAACTTACCTATTGGAGACGATTAATTTGGTTTTGTTGCATCTATAAAGAAGGTGTCAACTTGATTTATCTGAGCTTGAGAAGGAGGACCACGAGGATTGTTTTGTCTCAATATATCTGTCAAAAACTGACATTGTTGAGATGTGAGGCGAAAATCCTATTCTTTAAAAAAATGCTTAAGAAAAACATCATAAGTAGTAATAAAATCTTTAAAAATAATTAGATTAATTTATATTTAAAATATTTCTTAGGTAAATAAGTAAAGTGATTTCACAAATAGAAAGTAGTGAAGATTCTAATCATATCTTAATGAACATTTTAATTATTTATTTATTTTTCATATTTTTGACATTAATGTTTTATAATGCTAATTTTACCTCTTATTTTCAAAATTTTGTCATCTTGCCCTTATGAAGGACACATTTCATGTATTGCTTCACCAACCGTGTTCGCTTAATCATCATCCATTATCGATTAACTAATTAAAACGATGTCCATTAACAAAATTAAGCTTAAATAAACAATATTAATATTGGGAATACATTGATAGATATTAAATACTTTAGAAATCACCTATACATATAATTTCATTATTTTATATACTATTAAGAAAAAGTAATACTCGTAACAAAATTGATGGACATTGAATACTTTAAAAAATATTTATATAATTTTATTACTTCCAAAACTATTAATATAAAAGATGGTGATATATTAATACCATAAACATAAACAGTAAAAACATACACCTTATATTAGAAATAAATTAATAATTTAACTTTTTTTAATTTAAAATATTATTATATTATTATAAAGAGGTATGAAGTGTATCTTAGTTACTATTTGTGGTATCAAGCAAAAGTTTTTTTAATATTTAAAAAGAAAAAAGTTTTTTTGAATGTGTTTTCACTGTATACCGTCTCAAAATATCATGACTGTATAAAAAAAAATATAAAAAAGGTAATTCTTAAAAGCTAAATCAGTTATATATTCGAATTTCGAAATGGTGATCATGATATTTTACTTAATTTTATATTCATAACAAAATATTAATATTTATAATAAATAAATTTTAAAAAAATAAGAAAATGTTCTTAATGAAAATATAGACAAAATACAAAATATTAAAATAATTTTTAAAATTAAAAAATTTAAAATATTAATATTTATGGAGTGTATCGCGTTTAACAAATGTTTATTTTCCATTCGAAATCTATCCTATTGAATACAGTGGACAACATAAAGGAATTGGTGACAGGGAATAGCTGCTAAATCAAAGCATCGGGTTTTGGAGGTGTTTTGATCGAAGCGCTTTCGTCTTTGAGTTCTCTGAAACTCAGCAACCAAGCTCTTCCCAAACCAAAACCGTGTAATTATTTTATATACACCACCCGATTATCTTTCTCTTTTTTCATAGTGATGAATGAGTGATAACATCAATCTTTGCCTTTTCCATTGAAATGATCCATTCTATTTTATGGGCTTCAGTTACACATAAAGCATAAATAAACGCTTCTTTTTTCTGTTGCAGGGACCCTTTGTTTTCCCTTGAGAATGGGTCCTCGACAGTGTAAAGTCTGCAACGAAGCTCCGTCCAAGTACAAGTGTCCTTCATGCTACATACCTTAGTAAGCAAAAACTCAACTTTTACTTTCTTCCTTCGAGCTTATTGTTGTTAATTTGCTATTGAAAATTGTTGGGCTGTTGCTTCTGCTTGCAGTTGTTCACTGGGCTGTTTCAAGAAACACAAAGGTATGACCTTTAATTTATGGGCTCCTCATGTTGTCTGCATGCACGTTTCATGTTTGATGTAATGCGGGAAAAGTTCCCAAGTCAATGGAATGGAAAATATCTTATTTTATCTTCCTTTGATGCTCTAGTACTAAATGCTGACTTCCATGGTTCTTTACTATTGATTTTTATTAATCAAAATTGGGGCCTATTTAGTGTTAGCTTGTCATGCGGTACTTGTAATTCTCTCTATAACCACTGATTTTTATTCGAATTTGCTACTCGATTATAGAATTGATCATACATACTTTAATATTGCAGAATTGCCATGTGTCAAGCCGCAACCTTTATTAGAGACCATAACAAGTAAGTTTTATTCACCTCCATAACTAGTTTGGTGAGGTAGTCTCTACATAATGATTGATTTTCCTTGTCACCCGCTCCCATAGTGGATATTGGGATTTGTAGTTTTATATTGATAGGTTCGTTCATGTCATTCCATTGCATCATTTAAGATGAGGATTCTCTTTTCATTTTTTTCTTCTTATATGCTTTATCGATTGTGTATGCTGAAGTCGAGGACATCCTTGTGATGTAATGTAATGCTCATCGGACAGGTGGGGTTAGGGGAAAGGTTGAACCCATCACAAGGTCCATGCTAGGAAGCCTTGTCTTGTGGTGGAATTAGCAAGACGCTGATTCCATGATAATCTTATACCACCTTTCATATGCTGAAGTATTGTGCAAAAATTTCAGTTTTACATTTGGCAGAAGCATAAGTGGCGTGTGATATCTGCTGTTTTAGATATCTTCCTTGTAGTTTCCTGGAAATTTGTTATTCTTGGAAATGCACTACACTTTGCCGTCAAACTAAATCAATCAACAATGTTTAAGCATGGAATAAACTTCTTGTTTTTGGAAACCAGTGTCCATGTAATAAGTCATTTTCATTTTTTGTAAGCACACTAATGTTTCCTATTGTTCATCAGCCGCTGTTTCAGAATCACATGTAGTTGTTGAGGAAACAAGTGAGGTGTTGCAAAAATTCCAACTGGAGGCCATAGGTATATAAGAATGCCCAACATGCAAGATTAAAATACCAAAATTCCAGTGGTGGAACCCTGATATTGGTTAAATATTTATAATGTGTATGATTGTATTTTTGCTGCAGCCTCTTCCAGTGAGATTCGTGATTCTTTGAATGATAAAGCCCTTCAAGAACTAATTTGTCGTATTGATTCTTCCTCAAATGCAGAGGACGTAAGAACTTTCTTTTTTCCCGTCTCATATACACCACGATTTATTCACCATTACTGGTTTTTATACTCACCGAGGTGAAGTTATGGAGAAAGTTCATTAAGTTTCATTAAATTTTGTGTTTCACTGTTAGGAACTTGATAAGGCTATGGCAGAGGAGGCATTTCGCTTGCTCACTGAAAAGGTAGTGCTATATGTTGCTTCTATACAACCTTTAAATCATAGGGTTGAGTCATATTGGTTAAGTACCTGAAGCCTTGCTTATCCTTTTGTTCCATTGGTTTCCAGATTTTATCAACCATCAATCCCTAACTGCAAGCACTGGTTGCTGAAAGGAGAATTTGTGATCCTTTCTTACTCTGTAAAAGAAAGCTCGAACTCTACTTACCTTTTAAGGGGAGGATTTATGTCTTATCTTCCGTTATCCAACTAGTGATGAACAAAGAAGGTTTAAGCTCAGCCTAAGGTAAGGGGCAGTCTCACTGAGCAGCAAGACTAAAGTGGAAATTTTGCAGGTTTTGGTTAATATTTCTTTTTCATTTGTACAGTTTTTCGCCGTGATTCAGTCTATAATACATGAAAATTTTGGAATCTTCATTGAGGCATTGTATTGATTTTCCTTTGGCTCCCTTGAGATCTCACCTAACGTTTCATTTAACTGGATTTGAAGTCATGGTTAATTGGTGGTTGTACTGATACATATGATACGTGAACCAAGTTGGTTATTTAATAATTGGAGATGAAGATAAAAGAACTACAAAATGCAATTACTATAACACAACAATCAGATTTAATTGTAACTTCAAACAGCAAAGCTTTAGTTAATTTTGGTAATCAATAGTTAGCTGATTGAGCTGAGATGGATTTACCAATCTCTTCTGAAGTTGCAGCGCAACCCAACACATGGACTATGAATCAGAAATTATAATGAACATATCATTAGTGCCGTCTCAGATATACTATGTTTTTCCGAAAAAAAATTGTTCTTTATAATTCTTGTGAAGAGCTTTCTAATTTTTTTCTCTCCATTAAGTACAGTGCACTACTCTTATAGCCAAGGAATATATAGGGATGCCAAAAAAAATCTGCATCCGTGTATATCTTTAAGTAAAATCTACAAAATATATATTATAAAATTCTTGGATATTTAAAGGTAACGGATTAATATTTTAATTATTATAATATCCTTATCTACGAATGTTTATTGTATGTTGATATTAAAATACAATATGTATATAATTTATATTTATCAACTTTTAAAAATTTATTTTTAAAATTTAATAATAATATTTTATATTAATTATTAGTAGTTTTGGAATACTTTTTTTATAATCACCTAATCTCTAATCTAATGGCATGTTCGTCCGAACCGTCTACGTATCCCTTGGCCTACGTGTGAGAAATAAAAGTGCGTTGAACTTCAAACATTAGATACGCAGTGAAACTTTCACGTCAATGGATCTTAGAGACCAGTGTAAGTTGTAATGCAGTTCCAAGTACGTTTAATAATTTAGTTATTTTTGCTTTAAAATCATTGTCCTGTGGCTATCTACTGAACCAAAATTTTAAACATTTAATCTTCCATATCTTCTAATTTTCTTTTTTATGTCTATCCTTTTTATCATAACTCTTGTCATAACTGTCACTATTTTTTTTCTTTTTCTTCCGAGAGGCACTAAAATAGAGTGCACGTTTTATTTCAGCAAAAAAAGTGGACGTCTATCAGGTTCAAATAAATACCAATACAAATAAATCATAATCACAAAACAAATACTAAATTTTATTATATATATAATCAATTTTAATATGAAAAAGAGTAATATTTTCTGCTAATATTTATTTTAATTTTACATTATAGCTCGCTCACGTTATAAATTTTAGAATTTGCTGTGTACACTACTCGTGTATTCATTATTGTGTTGTATTCTTGTTTGGTTTATGCATGCTTCTCCATGAAGATTTGTGCCAAGAGTCGTGAAAATGAGGGGGTATTTTCACTTGTTTTTCATTACAAATAATCACCATCCATATGCTGATGAAATGTATAGCAGTAAAAAACTGGTAATACAAAAATAGGGAGCAGAACAGGATATGAATACAATCCAATTAGTAAACAGAGCTTCTACGTTTATTGTATACTTATACTGTATAAAGAACTACACTTCCCGTAACAGATAATTTCTAAAATAGTATGAACGTTAAAGTCGAGGAAAAAGTGCAGAGTAAAAGGAAGCAAACAGAAATACTGCGAGGGTGAAAATAATTTACATGTTAGCCATTTGATTAGCTTGTTAGAACTGCTAAAAAGTTAGCTCTCACCTAATACACCACTTGGCTGCTTTTGTATAGGGACCGATGAAGCTTAACCTGCAATATGCACAAGTTGTCAATGATACTTATTCTTGTTTTGAGAGACTTAGAATCCCCTAAAGTGAGAGTTACGCGTACCAGCGATCCAATAGTGAGCAGCACAATTGAATTGTCAACGCTATTGTAAATATCAACCAATCATGTTTCGTCTGAATATCAAGAAAAAAAGAGACCTTAGACATTACTGCTTGGTTTATAATGTCCATCAAGATTATATAGAGTTAGATAACAAAATATAGTAAGATCATAAAAAGGGACATGTGTTTCCTTTGTGTCTATTTATAAAGAGTCCATTTTAACCTAAATAAGTTCTTTTCTTTCCCTGATTTTTATTTAAGGCCAATAACTAGTTTGGAGTACCCACAATCCATTTTATAGAGTAAATCTTAGAGTCAATAATAGAGGAACTTGAAATTTTCTTACTAAAGTATTAAAATTAATAATGACAATGAAAGTTGAAGGAAAAGAGAGAATATCATTGGGACACAGTCATAATTATTCATCATTGTTACAAAGTTTTTTTATAGTGTAATTCATATTTACTTCTATATATTAAGGGAGTGCATTTTTAAAATTAGAGAGAAATATAATTGAAATATATGCATTTTTAAAATTAGAGAGAAATATAATTGAAATATATTTTAAAGGAAGAGAGGGTGATTTATTAACAAACAGTTGTGAGCAACATGAAGTACGAAAAAAGGTTTTCTCGTATTTACTTAAAATCGAACTACCAAATTTATCTAAAGGCAAGAGCAGTCCAATTGGATTTCAAAAAATAGCATGTATCTTTCATAAATATATTAAGAACAAATTAAATTTAGAAGACTAGAATGACAATTTACCTGACCGATGATGTTTTTGTGGATTCTCTTCATTCCTACTGGTAGTAGCATTGCTCACATTTTGCTGGTTCATTGCCTGATTCAACGTATGCAAAAAGTTATCATAAATGTTTGTATTTCTTAGCACAATTAGAAAAGCAAAAATTGCACCAAATGAAAAGAGGTATACTATCGATCCTATTGACTTTTTATTTTTTCAACCTTTCAGTTAGGGTACTAAGAACAAAATCGGGACCCGATGACAAAAATATAAAAAGAAAGTCATTTTTTTGACAATTTTCCATGGTAAGATACATATAATTCGCTAATAGAATTTGTGTTGTATTCACATGAAAAAACTGTGGCACCCACAACGTGCAAAAGAAAGAAAAATAGACTTATTGCATGCATGCAAAACTTATGGAGAAAAGAACCATAAACTCTTTGTTTATATAGAGCGTTCTAGAAAACAAAAACGAACAAATAGAAAGCATAACAACCACTAACAGCCCCCCTCAAGTTGTGCCATGAATGTCAAGGACACTACGCTTGTGAACAGTATCATGAAATTTTTTGGTTCGAGGGACTTAGTAAAAATATTGGCAAACTGGTGCTGAGAAGATATGGGAAGATGGAGCAAATTCTTTTGAAACTTCTGGCGTACCACATGATAAATGATATCTATATGCTTTATGCATTCATGGAAGCTTGGATTGGATGCAATGTGTCTTGCAAATTGGCTGTCACAATAAACCATTGTGCGGATATGATGTTTTGTAGATTAAAATCCTTCAATAGGTATGTCAGCCATTGAATCTCACACTGCTTTAGAGGAGGATCAAGATATGTTGGTTTGTTTTTTGGATTTTCAATTTATGAGAGATGAGCAAAAAAAAAAAATAAAAAAAATAGTAACATGTAGTTGATCATCGTGTAACTTGACAAGCAACCCAATCTGAATTGTTGAACCTTTTGAGTTGATGTGTAACATCTTTGGAGAAGAACAAACCTTATGCAGGAGCAAGTTTAATGTATCTGGGTATACACTATGTAGCTTTATGATGAAGAATTGTGGGAGCCTAGGAAGAGGTAAGACAAAATTTTAAATAGAAAAAAATTTTAAAGATTAAAATAATTAGTTATTATATTAACTATATTAACTATTATTTTATAAACTAAAAATTTAGTAGTATTTAATTTAGTTTTTATTATTAATAAAAAATTATAAAATAATTTTTAAATTGGTATATAATTATTAGTTACTGAAGTTTTAGTTACTAATCTCTAAATTAGTTTCTATTAGTTTTTCAGAGAGTAATCTAGAATCTAAATACTAGTTAAAACTTTGGTAACTAATTTAAATACTAAATTAGAAATTATTTTATAATATTTTATTAATAATAGAAACTATATGATATTAATAATTTTTAGTCTATAAATATCTAATTTATAGTGATTAATTATTTTTAATTTTTAAATTTAGTTACTATTTAATGATATTTATGTAGTGAAAGAAAGAGATTTTTGTCAAAAAAAAGGCAATTGATATCTTTAGTGGTAGGTGTTATGGAAGGTTTAACAGGCAGCAATCATGTGTGATTGAGAATGTCTAGTGCATACTTTCCCTAAATCTTTTACCTTGAAAGTTTGATCAAGGTATAAAATAATCTTTAAATTTCACATAACGAATACCTGCAAGGATGTTGTCGTCAATGCAAGCAAATAACGCTATGAAGGTGGACGAACTACGTTGAGTAAAGAGAATGATCTCCACTTGATGGGGGTAAAACCAATGCTTTGTAAAGATGGAGAGAGCTTGGCAAACTACTTCTCCCTAGCCTGTAGCAATTCGTATAGAGATTTTTAAGCTTGCAAACCATGTTGTTTTTACGATCATTCATTCCAGAAGGCATGATCATATAAACATCTTCCTCTAAATCTCCATGAAAAAATGCGTTATCTACATCAAGTTGTGTCAAATGCCAGTTTTGAGTAGCAACGATGGCAAAAAGAGTTCGAACGGTATTTAACTTTGCTATTAGGGAGAAGGTGTTTAAGTAATTGATTCCTTTTTGTTGGTTATACGCTTTAACCATAAGATGTGCCTTGTATAATTCGATAGTACCATTAGATTTGTGTTTTACCTTATAGACACACTTGTAGTCGATAACTTTCTTACCTTGAGGTAGATTAGTCATGACACTACAAGAAAATCATCAAATAAAAATCAATTTTTAGAAACCAAAATAATTAGTTGCAATAGTAACTAAATTAGAAACCATTTTAGAAACTAAAAAAAAAAATTGGTTTCCAAATTAGTTTTTATTATTGTGAAATAGTTTTTAAATTGGTATTTAATTAGCTACCAAGGTTTTAACTACCAATTATTTAGATTCTAAATTTGGTAGCAAAAACCTTAGTTGCTAATTAGATATCAATTTAGAAACCATTTAACAATAATAGAAACTAATTTAGAAACCAAAAATTTATTTAGTTCCTAAAATGATCTATAATTTAGTCACTATAACAACTAATTATTTTTTGTCTCTAAATTTGGTTTCTATTTCATGATTTTCTTGTAGTGTAACCCATGTCTTGTTTCATTTAAAAGTGTTAATCTCCCTCTCCATAGCTTCACACCATTCAGGAATCTCCATAGCTTCACACCATTCAGGAATCTTAACCGCTTGCTCGTATATTTGAGGTTTATGATTAGTGGATAAATTAAGATTGTATTTAAGATGGCTCTCTGAAAGTCTGTTATAGCTTAAAACAGAAGATATAAGATATTTTACATTCTAACCTTCAATCACATTAGAAACATTATGACGATAATCTTCAAGGAAATAAGGAGTTTTACGATTTTTAGTAGATCTTCTTAGATTATTAGTACTGCCATTCTCAACTATGTTTCTTTTAACTTGTTCATTTTGATTTTGTTCAAATCAATATTTTCCATAAGAGGTATTTCAAAAAAAGGAGTTAAACATTATGTTCTTGAAAATTGCTAGTGTGAATGTTTGCCTTGGTTCTATATGGACAAATATTTTCATAAAAGGTGACATCTTTGGATACTAAAATCTCTTACTTTTTATGTCTAAGAACTATATATCCTTTTGTTTCTCTTTTATATCCTACAAAAACACATTTCCTAGCTCAAGGATCAAGCCTAGTTCTATTCCTTTTAAGAGTAGAAACAAAACACAAAGATCCAAAAGCTTTCAAGTTCCTAAGATCAGGTAATTGTTTATAAACAATTTCATAGGGAGTTCTTTTAATTGTAGCAGATGGAATGATATCGAATAAGGGATCATATTGAAGACCCCATAAATCCTTTATAAAGTTATAACAAAAACAATAACGAGTTATAGGTGTTGTGGCAAAGATAAAAAAAATGTATTGTGGATTGCAATAAATATAATGTTTTAAATGGGCCAAAAATAGGCTAAAAAACTAATTTTAAGTAGCTTTTGAATTCTTAATTAGGTTTGACAGCTCATGTAGCCACAACACATTCAAATTTCATTTGAATAATTAGGGTTTTAGGGTTTTATTAGTTAAAAGTTGGAATGGGCCAAAGGCCCAAACTTAATTAGGTTTAATAGTCGATGCACCTACAACACATTCAAATTTTGGCTAATTCTCCCTGCACCAGACCAATTATGACCTACACTCAACATTACAAAGAAAATGTTTGTTTTACCCATATTTTTTCGGATATTTATATCCGCAATACAAGTAAGACAGTTCTAGATATACAATCTAGAACTGAGATGTGTCTTCCGGATATGACAATTCGCATCACAATAATGTCTTTTGGATGCTAAAATCCAGAAGTTTTTTTTTTCATCCTGGATGCAAAAATCCGGAAAAGATGACAAAGGTAATTTGGGGTTTAAAAATAAATGATGGGTCCAAATCAAAATTAATCTGGTGCAGGGAGAATTAGCCTCAAATTTTATTTGAATAATTAGGATTTTAGGGTTTTATTAGTTAAAAATTGGAATGGGCCATTAGGGTTTTTTCAAAATTAGGTTTAGGTGTTCTATCTTCTTCATACGTTGATGGTCCCTTCTTCTTCATTTTCCACCTCGTGCACCGTTGTTGTTACAGTGTGCACCGTCGCTGTTACAGAGTTTTTCTCCGCCTTTTTCGATATTTTCGTTTTCCATTAGCATCCCGAGATGCCAAAAGCGACCGTCATGCGAAAATCGCATCGCCACCGCTTTCTACCATGGCGCCGCCATAATCGAAAAGTGATAACACTGAGTTTGTTTATAAGATGCACATAATGAGACAAAGCATATGATCATAAACAAGTAGGAAGATTGGATTCAAATAGGAAACTACTTGTAACATTCATGACATGCTGATGTTTTTTTTTTCACAATAACATTTTGCTATAATGTCTTAACACAATTATGATACCCAATTTATTATACAAATTATTCCAAATGAACTATTGTCTATCATTATATCTAAGAGTTTTCATTTTTCTATCAAACTGATTTTTGGATTAAGCTAATGAAACTTTGTAGAGCAGTTTTAGTTTCAAATTTGTTTTACATTAAGAAAATCCAAGTCTATCTACTGAAATCATCAACTATAGTAAGAAAGTATTTATACCCTTGTATAGAAGAAATTCCAATGGGATCCCATATATCAACATGAATAAGGTAAAAAAAATGAGTAGAAACATTCCTACTTTGAGCAAACGTGAGTTTACGCTGCTTGGCCAGATGACAGGGTTCACAAAGAATGTTTTTGTTGAAATGTATATTAGAAAACATCTTTCTAATATGATCTAAAACTTTATCCAAAGGATGTCCAAGAGAATCTAAACTATGAGAAACATTTTCTTCATAATTAAAAGTATTAATAAGAGATATATGTTTCTTTTCTTGCAAGTAATAGAGCCCATTATACAATTCAACTTTTCCAATCATCCTCTAAGAAGTGATATTCTGAATATGACATATCTCATGCAAGAAAGTTAGTGTAATTTAGGGTATGAATCATCTGATGCATAAAAATCAAGTTAAAAGTAAATTCAAGTATGTAAAGAACATCACATATGTAGAGATGCTCTGTAAAATGCACAATTCCAAAATACTTTGCAATAGCCTGAGACTTGTTTGGTAGATGAACACAAATAGGTTTAATTTTATGAAAATAGTTAAAATGCAAAGTAGTATATGTGACATGATCTATAGCCCCCTATTAAGAATCCAACTTTTGTCAAGATTTTTACCTTTCTCAAATGAAACAACAATTGATTCCACTGTGAGATTGTTTGCTCAGTGTGTAGAGTCGTTTCTTAGTTCTTGCACAATAATCTAGATTTGTTGTATTTGATCTTAAATCAATTGCACATTATTATAATTTTTTTGTTGTTTGTAGATTCATTTGAGAGATATCTTCTGCCTTGTTTTTGCTGCTATCAGAAAAATCACCAAAAATATAATTGTTAGACGTATGTTATTCATTTTTCTATTTATACCATGGTGGAAACCCATGCTTCAAATAACATTGCTTTGCTATGTAATTCATCTTATTGTAATAGTTGTACTCATGGTTATCAAACTCGCGAGTTAACTTGTCAATTCGTTCGAGTTTATGTTCCTACTTACCCTGGGTGAGCTGACTCGAAAGCAAACTCGGTTTTGGAGTAAACTTGGTAAACTCGCACTGAACTCGATGAACA
>Ga0123342_1007423_pt1 | contig 14480 bp, 5 predicted proteins | sample Turbeawhitnodule_FD_89960 | JGI IMG/M metagenome (GOLD analysis project Ga0123342, IMG submission 89960) | Root nodule microbial communities of legume samples collected from Mexico - Turtle bean Mexico white nodule | ecosystem: Host-associated > Plants > Roots > Nodule | place: Mexico: Nepantla...
AAATATTTTAGTTTGATCTAAATTACACCAGAGAGCACCCAGGAAATTTGGATTGAACGAAAATAGTTTAGTTTGATCTAAATGACACCAGAGAGTACCCAGTAAATTTGGATTGATCGAAAATAGTTTAGTTTGATCTAAATCACACCAGAGAGCACCCAGGAAATTTGGATTGATCGAAAAGAGTTTAGTTTGATCTAAATCACACCAGAGAGCACCCAAGAAATTTGGATTGATCGAAAAGAGTTTAGTTTGATCTAAATCACACCATAGAGCACCCAGGAAATTTGGATTGATCGAGAAGAGTTTAGTTTGATCTAAATCACACCAGAGCAGCACCCAGGAAATTTGGATTGATCGAAAAGAGTTTAGTTTGATCTAAATAACACCAGAGAGCACCCAGAAATAACAAAGTCCATGCTATAGCTGAAAATTTCTCTCAATCCATATCAAACAATCCAATACTCAACAACATTAAAATTGTATAACAACAACCATATATCAAATTTCACATTTAAATCTCAGTCAATTTCTAATATATTTAAAACAAACAATCCTGGAAGAAAGTTTGAGACTGGTGACCACGCCACCCCCTACATCTAGATCTTCTAGCCTAGTGTTCTATTAGAAGTTAAGGCTAGCTTCCCTTACCTGAAATTTAGCAGATACTTGCTATGAGCTCCAAATCCACCAGGAACTTAAAGGTAACATAATCTGCACCACAAAGTCCTAATAAAAAATCTAACTATATCATTAGGACCCTGAACTAACAGAGATTAACCACCCTGAAGTTAAAAAGGTCACATGCAAAGCAAAGACAAAAACAACCTAACAAGTTCAAAATTTGACTCAAAGAGAAGAGCAAAAATGAAGTTACTCTATCAGAGATTCTGATCGGGCAATCTTGTAGTACTCACTGCCAAGAGTCTGATGGTGGACTCTGATTGTCGAACTGATAAACGAGGAAGTCAGAATCTTAGAGAGAAGGGAGAGGAAAGGAAAATAAATTTCTAGAGAGATGGTGGTTCTTTTTAAAATGAGACCTGAATAACATAATTTCTATTTATATGCTCTTTTAAATTTAATAATAAAATATTCAGGTGTCATTTTAATTTTACCACTTCTACTCTAAGACTATTTTTCTCGATCCTTACAATTGTTATGGAAATTTGATATTTTATGTAGGATTAGAGTGAGTATATAATAATAAAACATTTTTTTAAAAAAAATACACTTATAACGACAGTTCCCATTGGAACCGTCTTTAAAAGCCAGCCATAAGCACTTACAACGACAGTTCCATACTAGAACCGTCATTATAAGTGTTTTTTTCATTTATTTGATAGAATGACAGTTTTTACATGTGTCGTTAATGTAGTTTTGTAACGACTATTATAGAACTGTCGTTATAAACAACTGATTTATAACGACACTCGCAATAACGACGCTTCCACAACCATCTTTATATTTCTTTTTAATCGTTGTTAAAGAACTTTTTTGTAGTAGTGTCACTAAGAACTCCAAATCTACTAAAAGCTTAAAGGTAATTAACTTGCACCACAGAGTCCTGATAAAAAATATAATTATATCACTAGGACCCTGAGCTAACAGAGATTCACCCTGAAGCTAAAAGAATCACATGCAAAGCATAAACAAATACAACCTAACAAGTTCAAAATTTGACTTAGAGAGAAGAACAAAAATGAACTTACTCTATCAGATATTCTGATCGGATAGTCTTGTAGTCCTCATTGTCACAAGTCTAATGGTGAACTCCGATCGTCAAACTGATGAGCGGGAAGATTATAATCTTAGAGAGAATAGAGAAGAAAAGAAAAAAAAAACTTATAAAAAGATGGTGGTTATTTTAAAATGAAACCTAAATAACTAAATTTTCTATTATATGCTCTTTTTATTTAATAATAAAATATTCAGGTGTTATTTAAAATATATCACTGGTACTCTAAAGTTATTTTCTAGCTCGTTCCAAAAATCAGTTTTCTAACTTTTGTGTAAGTATTAATATTTGCATTCTATTAAAAATAAAATATTGTTTAAAAAATACTAACATTGAGTGAAGTTGTTGGGTTAAAAAAGGTTGAGAGGGTTGAGCAAACATTCTAATATATATGCGAGTAACAAAAACAATGGTGAACAATAGTTGAGTGACCAATTTGATTACAAACTGCATAGGGTTAATTTGAAGTTTTCAAAGTAACGTCTATCGTAATAAAAACAATCGTTACAAATAGTAAATTAGTAAATATAATTAAAAAATTATTTAAAATTTAAAAGTGGTTTTTAAAGTTTTTTAACAAATAAATGAAAATATAGTTTATCCAGATTTTAATCACAGAACACTTGAGAGAGTAAAATAAATTAAAAATCATTTTATAGTTTAAAACTGATTGAGAAAGATATATAAGCCGTTTTAGTATTTCAATAACTTTTACTGAATTTTTTTTTTATCAAAATTAGAGATAAAAAATAATAAATTGTAATAATAATTAAATTAGAGACCATTTTAAATTTTTTTTATTTTTTTATTGTTAAATAGTTTCTAAATTGGTATCTAATTAGCTATCAAGATTTTAACTACCAATTATTTAAATTCTAAATTTGATAGAAAAACCTTAATTGTTAATTAGATACCAATTTAGAAATCATTTAATAATAATAGAAACTAATTTAAAAACCAAAAATTTATATAATCAGTAAAATATATTTAATTTAATCACTATGATAACTAATTATTTTTTGTCTCTAAAATCAATTTCTATTTCATGATTTTATTGTATATACATAATTTTAACTTTATTTTTAATTTGATATTAACTATCAATTTCCTTATTTCAAATAAAGCATTAAATATTTTAATTACTTTGCTAAACTTGTATAAATATGCATGATAAATACATTAATTGATCATTATTACACATTACACAAAATAAAAAGACTTAAGGAGAGAAGTAAGATAATAATGTCAATGTCATGGATTTTCTCAAATAAATAAAGAGAAATATAAAATGTATAGTTCAAAAATATTATTAAATGAAAATTAATTTTAAAAAAATATATAATTATTATATTAATTAAATTAAATATTATTTAAAAAAATTAAATAATATAATATTTAAAGTAGATCCGTTATTAATAAAAAAATATTAATTAACTACCAATACCAACGTTTAATTATTAATTTTAAAAAATTAAATTTAAATTAATTAATAATTAGATCTAGTTAATTAAATATTGATTTATAAATTTTTATTAATAAAAACTATTTTATATATTAATATTTTTTATTTTTTAATATCAAATTATTAGTTAGTATATTAACTAATTTTTATATGTTTAAAATTAATTTTTATTTAATAATAAAAAATTAATACTTTTTAAAATCAGAAAATATATTAATTCAAATATTATTACTACATAATTATAATTCATTAAATACAAATAATTTTGTATTAAAAAGTTAATTAAAGGTTGAGGTGGACCTTGGCCCCAACTCCTACTAGCCTACGTCCGTCTCTGACACGATATTACTCGATGAAGCAGAACAAAAAGATAATGACGAAGAATGATTAAAAAACATTACTAATTAAAAAATTAACAAGAACGTTAAATCCTGTAAAAACTTAATAATACCATATTTATTCCGTTTTCCTCATTTTACGTCAAACATTAAATACATGATATCGAAAGTTCTAAGTTTGCCAGATGTGCATAGTCTCAGTCCTTTGATTATTTAATAAATTAATTAAAAAATAGATAATTGGGTTTAAGTTTTGAAGAATAATTAATGTTTCCTTAAAAGAAATAATTAGGGAGTGAGAGAGTAAGGTAGTAGTAATGGCATGGGTGGGTGGAACATGAGGGTAATATCCGTCTCAATTGAGTGAAGACAGAATACACTAGCGTGGTGCATTAGGTGAACCCAATATGGCCATCTCAATAAATGATTGTTTTTCAGCCCTAAATTTTCACTTTTCACTATCCATTTCCCTTTTCTTCTCTTCTCTTCTCTTCTCTTCTCTCTTCTCTCTCTCTCCCAAGGGAAGGACAAAAACAAGTTTCTCCTTCACCCAACCATTTAACCTTTGTTTCTCCCTCTCTTTTTGAGCAAGTGCAACAAAGCATCTAGCTGCATCAGAGAAGTGTATCTGGTTAAGAGTTGTGAGGAGAAGTTAAAGAGAGTATGGAATGGATGATAGGGGTGTGTGTTGTGATGGGGATGTTGGTGATGAGTTGGTGGATTCTACTATATGGGAAGAAGAATGATGAGAAGACGGTGGGAAAAGGGAAAATCCCAAAAGGGAACTCAGGTTGGCCTTTACTCGGAGAGACCCTTGATTTCATTGCTTCTGGCTACACCTCAAACCCTGTCACCTTCTTGGAAAAACGCAAGTCTTTGTAAGCTTCTATCCCCACCACACATGGCTATATACATATATGTGGATCAATTTTATTTCTGCTAACTTTCTTTTGCTTTTTTCCATTTTCATCCTTTCATTTTCCACGACACCAGTGACATGCATGTCTATCTAATATGCTTTCAAAATTCCAATGCTTTTTTCTTCTTCTGTGCATGCCTATCTAGCATGCATCCTCATCCATTTGTCAATTTTCCAAAGTGAATGTTCTTTGGAATGTTATTGCGCACACACACACATATGAAATAACGAAAAAAATGAATCGAAGCCGCACAAGTTTTTGTTGTCCACCGGAACCATATGATGTTCCTCTCTAGTTGTCTATTCCTTGTGAAGGCCCAATTTTTTAAGATGTCTAAGCTCCTTTACGATGTTCGCATGTGTTGCTCACAATTTTGTCCTCCTGGCCCACATGTTAGTTAAGGACTATTAGTTCAAGTGATGGTGATGGACTATTGTTTCCCTTAATTAACATTTTCGATTTCATTTGCTTTACACAATTTTCTCCCCTAATCTGTTCCATTTTTTTTAAAGATATAAAATGATTTCGTACTATTTTCTGTCAATTTCTTATTCAAAACTATTAGATTTTCAGAATGTTTTCATAATATGTGCTTTACAAAAGATAGAAATAGGTGGGAGATTGGATAGATGTTTTTTCTCATTTAAAAAAAAAAAATCTTCTCCCTAACATTAGCGTTTTTGAGGAGGGCAAATGATCTTTCTCTATTTCAATTTTTTTTCCTGGTTTTAGTTTTTTTTTAATTAAACAACCTTTTTTTTAACAGAAAAGTAAATACTTTTATCTTAAAATAATAATAATATAGATAAATGTTAAGGGTTAAATTTAAAATTTTAAAATACTATAAAAATATTCATAAAATTACATATATAAAAAATTATTGCTTGAGGCTTTGACAGAAACTTTTTTTTTTGAAGAAAATAAGTAAACTTTTTAGAAACTTTGATTTTCAAACATCCATTTAGTGAAAAATTTAAGCAACTTGTATATCTACTTTTGAAAATTGATTTACTTTGCAGTTTTTAGTTTTTAAAAGTTAAGTTCTTATGTTTTTTATTGGCACCCTCTTGTCTTAAATTCAACAAAGGAGTGATACTTGGGATATGTTGTACGGACTCAGTTGGACTAAGCTTTGTGTTTTTACTGAGAAATGTATCTATATTTAGCATTGTTCGTTACGGGTGAGAGAAGAAGGAACAAGAGGGGACGGAAAAGAGTGTATTGGGTCCATTACTTAGTTTGGAATGGATCATGAAACGAAGGAACGAAACAGGATTTGGTTTCCTTTAAATTTGGAAAATGAGTTAGTAAAAAATAATACTCCACAGTATCGTTGTTGTGTTTGTATACCTTCTCTAGTATTACAAGTTTTCAGGAAAAGAAAAAAGCACACTGAGTTCAAATTTTGACACATTTATCAACCATTTTGCTTGTCTTTCTCGTACTAGAACTTTTGAACGATGGAGAGGAAACACACTCATATTTTTATGTAAATTTAACTGCTTTAAGTGACTGGAGAAAGGTGAGTTTTAAAGAAGAACGAGATTGAAAATAGTGCTCCTTGTTTATGCTAACTTCTAAAAATCAATTGAATTAGCGTTATCAATGCACCCCCGTGATCTAATAATAAATGTCTACCCCCTTGTGGTCCTGCTTGCGCTCACATAGCCTCATTCTTAAGAGATAAGGGCACACATTTTGGAAGAAGAAAGAGCAGAAAAAGCCTGCTTCTGCAGTAACTACAACTAGCTAGAGTAGATTGCCTCTTGAACTGTGTGGAAGGGAATGTGATATATTTTGATCCCTCCCTGCCACTGTATCTATGAGCAGCAACTATACATATACATTCTTAGCCTTCCCTTAATAAATACTGCAACAAAACTCAGAAAAAGTAACAAGGTGTTTATATTATATAATCATTTTCTTTTGTGTGTATAGGTACGGGAATGTGTTCAAGACATGCATTTTGGGAAGCAATGTCATAATATCGACTGACCAGGACGTGAACAAGGTGGTTCTGCAGAACCACCAGGCCAACTTCGTCCCTGCTTATCCAAAATCGATTAGAGAATTGATGGGAGAACAATCCATACTCAAAATGAACGGGACCATGCATAAGAAAGTGCACACACTCATCGCAGGGTTTCTCCGATCCCCACAATTCAAAGCTCGAATCACCAGAGACATTGAACACACTGTCAAACAGTGCTTCGCTTCTTGGACGCCCCACCAACCAATATACGTTCAAGATCAAGTCAAAAGGGTTTTTTTTCTTTTTCATTATTTTCTCTAGCCCTTCTTTCCTTATCCCTTACTTTTCTCTCGCTTCAACCTTTTCCTTTGTGCGTATATATCAGATTACATTTCCTGTTTTGGTCAAAGTTCTGATGAGCGTTGGTCCCGGTGAAGAATTGGACTTCCTGTATAGAGAATTTGCAGAATTCATTAAAGGGTTGATTTGTTTACCCCTCAAATTTCCGGGAACAAGACTATATAAATCCTTGCAGGTCCCATAAACTATACCTAACTATATTACTTCTGTTATTGTTCTATGTTTATAGAATAAATTAATACTATATACATGACGGCTCAAAAGCTTTTTATACTATGTTTTTAACCTATCAGAATGTTGTAATATTTATCTCAAAAGTCATCAAAAAGTTATTTTTGATTGGCTAATTGTGCAAGACTTTTATCTCGACAGCATATGTCTAAAATACTCATTTTTTATATTATTAACCTAGTATGTCATTAAGTTATAAAGGGAACGTCTTATCTGTAATCTATATAAGAACAAATTTATAACAAAGTTTTACTTTTGTGATGTACTTATGTGTGTGAATTGCGCAGTCGAAAGATAGGATGGTGAAGATGGTGAGGAAGATAGTAGAGGAGAGGAAGAAGCTGATGAGAGATAACAATGGAGATGAGGAAGGTAATGCAGTGAATGATGTATTGGACGCACTATTACGGGATAAGGGTGACTCCAGCTCAAGCGCAGGCTTGAGTCCTGAAATGATTAGCCAAAACATCATAGAGATGATGATACCAGGGGAGGAAACACTTCCTACAGCTATGACCATGGCCATCAAGTTCCTCACTGACTCCCCTCTCGCTCTATCTAAACTTCAGGTTCCTTCAAAATCAATAATATATACGTAAATAAAATTTTACTATGATGCTATAGTAAGAGAAAACTATGATACTATGATAAAATGAAACATTTTATTTTACTTGTCGAAAGGAACGGAAACAGTTGGTAGTTGCGACTGAAGATTGGTTTGAGTCCCTAGCAAGGGTGGTCCACTTTGGTGTGGACCCGGATTTTCTGGTTAAACCAAAAACCAAATTCCTATTTAACATACCATGACAATTATTTAGGAAGCTAGCAAGGTTTCTGTAGGTAAAAAATTTGTTAAATTTCAACCAGATTCAGATTCTACCTTTTTTGATATGTTTTATCCTATATTAGTATCTGTTTGATCCCATCACGATCAAAACATCGATTTCTGAAACAAAATTCCAGCCAGTTTTATGGTGAACGACAAGTAAAAGTTTTGGGTGTGATCTGCTATAGTAAGCTATATTACCTTCTCTCTTAAATAATTGACATAGGATGTTACACTGGGAAGTTTTTTGGTTTTGTGAGAGCTATGCCCTAGAATGGTTTTTAACTTGACTAAGAAGTCGCTTTCCAAATCAGCCCTATAAAACGCACACGAGGGAGTGTGGGCCTCACATAGTGTGAGAGTGCTTCAACGGCTGAAAAAATAGCTCCATTAATTGAATTTCTGCCGCAAAGGACCCATCTACTGCATGTCACATTAACACAGTTTCAACGAAAAAACTTAAAAGTGATTGACATATTGTACTTAGTTTCTAAAATGAAATATGAAATATAGTTTCTAAAATAATTATTCTAAAGTTGAGAATCATATCAGGTATTGAATGACACTGTACAAATTTACACTGTTAATCCATTTTAATTAAATTCATGAATACTTATTCTCTCCTTTTCTTCGATGCCGACATGTGAACCCTTGTTGAGTACTCCATCCCCAGCGTTGGCAATTGCCACATATAAATTGTAGTACTATAGTACTTCATTCACATTTTTTTATCCTTCTTTTTGTCAACTTACTTATCATTTCCCTACGGCTTTTTGTACCTTTCTCTCTGGGTCTATACTAGCGTATGAGTACCCATGAATAATTTTTTTTTTTTTTTGTTTATGAATTCCCTGCACGTACCCTTCACTTTTGGGAGGGTACTGAGAACGAACCGACGTTTCAAAAATTGAAAGCTGGTATTTTCACAGAATTAATTATTAAATAGTATTTCCATATTTCACACGAGGTAACGCAAACAAGTCTTTTCTCTGACAACATTTACCAGCGAACTCTGAAGTTAGTAAATTGGCTCAAGTATTTTGCTAATGTTTGGAAGGAAGTTTTATATTTGGTTAAGCTAATTTTATTCCATTTTCTTATCAGGAGGAGAACATGGAACTGAAGAGGCTGAAGACTAATTGCTCAGAAGATTATTCATGGACTGAATACATGTCACTGCCATTTACTCAAAGTGTGAGTCTCTAATGTTTAGCTACCACATGCAAAGTCAGCTGATAATAATGCATAACGATTTTTCGTAGTGTATGACATTTTGTTCATTGTTTTTCTTTTATTTCCTTTCTAAAAGGTTATCAGCGAAACTCTCAGAATGGCCAATATTGTCAATGGCATTTGGAGGAAATCGGTCAATGACATAGAAATTAAAGGTGAGTTCTTTACAAGAGGTAATGGTATTGTTGGCCTCCTATAATGCATATAGAGAAAAAAAAAATCTGATGCATGCAGTTTCGCCATTCTGCATATCCAGGGTACCTAATTCCGAAGCACTGGTGTGTCATGGCATCTCTTACCTCGGTTCACATGGATGAGAAGAACTATGAAAACCCTTTTAAATTTGATCCATGGAGATGGGAGGTGAACTTCCAATGCCATATCTCATCATGTTTATTAAGGAATACTAACTAGTTCATAATTACTGCAGCTATTCTAACACTCAATTTGGTTGCAGAAAATTGGAGCTGTGACTGGTAACAACAGCTTCACCCCATTTGGCGGTGGACATAGATTATGTCCTGGATTAGAACTCTCCAGGCTAGAGCTCTCTATTTTCCTTCACCATCTTGTCACTACTTACAGGTCAGACAAATATTACATGTGTATAATTGCTTGATTCATGATCGATTATTTTAGTGAGTAATTGGTTTTAATTACCATGCAGGTGGGTGGCTGAGAGGGATGAAATCATCTACTTTCCAACAGTCAAGATGAAGAGGAAGCTCCCAATTAGCTTGGAACCCATTAACGCTTGACTGGATTGGATTACAACATCAAAAAATTGGGGAGAGACGTAACTGTACTTGCTTATATCTTAACCTATAGGGTAAATTATTGCAAATAAAGGGGTTGTAGCCACAGAAGGAGAGCAGAATGAATAAAAAGAGACTTGAAATAATATTTTTCTTAAATGAGACTCACATCCATAAGCATTCATAAGTGTTCTTGTATAACTCTATCCCACAATCATAGATATGTAATAACATAACTTAAAGTGAAGAGAAGAGACCAAGATGGTGGGCATGAAGAAAATGGGATAATGTATTATTGTGTTAGATGTTAGCTGTTATGTCACATCTGTTTTGAGAGGAGAAAGGTACCTGAATCCATTTTGGAAAAGAGAATGCAAGTGGGGATGACTGAAGCTAACTCTCACATCGTGAGTTAATTGATTTGTGTTTCATGCCAATGCAAGGGTTGTGGTGGGTTTGTTCTGCATGTGGGTTTTGCGGTACATTTGGTCCCATGCCATGACACTACCTCGTGCTCCACTACCCCCTGTTACTATCTCATCAAATAGTGGACTCCTAGTACAACTCTAGTACCAGCACAATCATTCTGCAATCACCATCATCAAACTCTCAACATTACCGTCTACTTAACTAGTATTACTGCAGAAATAATTAGGTTTATACTTCACATTATATCACCTACGCTAATATTTTAGAAACATGCATAGTAAACACTATAAATATGGCAACCCTACAAAGTACGTGTGACCTCTGCCATGCCTGATGATTGTTACGGTTTGGATTAAGCCTGTTTTTGTGTATAAAGATACACTCTTTATTCAGATATCAGATAGAAGGAAGAGTGAAAGTTAGAAAAACGAAACATAAATTACGGAAAAACGATGACAACTTTTTGCACTATTTAGAAAGTATTTTCGAAGAAAGTGAATAGTAATTGTTTTCTTTCATATTAAAATTATATATGATTCATTATACTTTTAAATATTTTACTACATGAACGTTAAATTAAATTATATATTTTTATTATGGTAAAATAAATAATTTTATTACTATTATTATTTTATTAATATATATTTTTGTATTATGGTAAAATAATAATTAAGTTATAAATAAAGAAAAATAATTTCATATATTAACTTAAATTTATTAATATATGTTTTTGAGGAAAAAATAAATAGTTAAAAATAAATAAAATAAAAATAAAAATAAATTTAAATAAATAAATTTAATATTTTATTAATATATATGCTTTTATATTATAATAAAATAAATCATCTAAGTAATAATTAAAATTTAATTAATTAATCTAAATTTTTAAATATTTTATAAAGTAATTATTTTCACATATTATTATTTTAGTATATACATTTTTTATTTACTAAGATTAGATAGTAATTTTTTACTTGAATTTAATTTTTTTTTACTATATACACCAACAAACTATTTTATTACATTAATCATATTTACTACTAATTTTTTATTCACTCTAGACTCTTTTTATCCTTAAGTTAAACAATCTCACTTACTCTTTTTTTTTTCTTTTTCATTCTTCTTTTAATCAAACAAGAAAGGAAGTAAAGGAAAGAAAAAGGAAAAAAATGAAAAGTTAAATTGCTTTGATTAAAGAAAAAATATTAAAAAAATGAAAACTTTATAGTAGATGCAATTGATGTCATAGAATAAATTTAATTATATATTAAATATCTAGAAAATATATTTTAAAATAATTTAATGTAAAATTGAAAATTTTAAAATCAAATTTTGATTTAAATAAAAAATATTACAAATTTTTAATAAATAAAAAAATATAGTTTACCATAAAAATATACTAAAATAAAATATAAAAATATAAACAAATCATGTTTCTTTTATTTATTATTTTGATATTTTATTTTAATTAATTATTATTTGAATATAAAACATATATAAACAAAAAAATTATGTTCATTTTATTTTATTTCATTAACTTTGAATATTTTTATTTTAATTATTCATTTATAATAATAATAAAATAAATTTCATATCTCCTCTCATGTCTCATATCATCTCATATCTCATCTCATATATCATTATCTCATCATCTCATATATCATCTCATATCTCATTTCATCTCATATATCATCTCATCTCATATCTTATTTCTCACATCACATCTCATCTCATTTCTCACATCACATATCTCATATCTCGTTTCTCACATCACATACATCATACCTCATATCTCATACCCCATTTCTCACATCACATACCTCATACCTCATATAGCACTATTTTCACTTTTATTTTCCCATCCAGCACCATTTTTTTCCATGGTTTGATATTGTATTTTTGAAAAAAAAACCTCTTAGAATTTGGTTTCTGAGGATGATATTTTTATAATTTTTTATTTCTTTGTCTGGAGTAAATGGAAAAGAAAAAATAAATAAATATCAAAATAGAATAAAAATAAATTTAAGAACCAATAAAATAAAATAATTTTTAAAAAGGAATTAATAAATTAAAAAGAATTGATAATTTTAATTTTGGATGCATAAAAAAATAAATGTATTTGATTGTGAAAAATAAATATTTTTAATGTTTAGAATAGTTAGAAATATAATTATTGAAGAAAGAAATGAATATTTTTAAAATAAAATAAAAAGTAATAAAGTAAAAATGTTTAGTTTAAAATTTAATTTTTTTTATGAATGAAGAAGATAAAAAATTAAACCCTACAACAACATGAAAGTTGAATCTATAAACATAAATTATTATTTAATTTTATTATTATTGATGATATAATCATGTTAATTTCAAGTAAAAATACAGTACATAATTATATATAAAAAAAACAAAGTCAATTAGTATTAATTAGTAATGGACACACAGATAATATTGAAATGAGAAATTGAAGTTGCTTATTAATAACCAATGTCGGTAAGGTTCTTGTTGACTGATAATAATTTATTGCAGCTGCAAATGAATGTCGATAAGGATCATGTTGTTCATTGTTGTAATTAGTTGCAGCTGGGAATGTGGGCTCTGATGGTGGCTTTTTTTTTTGCCAATTGGGAGAATGGAAGGTGCTAGAAGTATGTGTGGTTAATTCTACCCTTTAGGATTGTGAGTAATCTGCTTGAACTCTTATGTACTGAGGTGATATCTTATATTAAAATATTCAGTTCTTGATTGATTATTGGTATTGTTGTTTTACTTCTAAATTTTCGTGACAAATTGAGAATGTTAAATCTGACCGAGAGGTATTTTTAGGGTTTGGACCTAAACAACAATACTTAACATATTTGAGTGCTAGAGATAGACTTGAAATGTTAATTGCCATTAATGTCTAAGTATGACTCTAAGTTGTTTTTATAAGTATGCGAGAGATCGATATTTAGGAAACATTCTTAAGGATTTTATATGCGAGAGATCTATATAAAAGAATTTTCTACGGGCATCAATTTCAATTAAAGAACTTAATATTGACATGCTAATCAAAATACATGAAAGTGAGAGAGATGAAACCTAATCCCTATTTTTCCAACTTGAAGCAACTAATTCTTTATCTGTTTTCTTATTGATCAGTGCTCATACAATCAATTCAACACTATTTTTATTGTTATGTTTAGTTTTATATTTAGCGATTATTGTACTCGATAATTCATTGTTCCTTGTGAGATCGATATCCATCCTTAGGGACAATTATTACTTCTGACAACGCGGTGCACTTGCCGTAGAAAGTCATCACCATGTACCATTCCATGTAAACTCTCAGGAAAGAGAGGTGAGTCACATGTGGACAAACTTAAAAAATAAAGTCTTTCCTAGTCAGAGTCTTTCCTGAATTACTTTCAATTAAAACAGAAAATCAAAGAGTAGCAATTGAAGTGTTTACCCTAAACGCAAAATCCTAAAAAAAAAAATGCAAATGCTACACTTAATGCTTACAAATGAGAAGAAGAAAAAATGCAAAAATAAATAAATATTGAAAATAAAAACAGCAGCAATAAAATAAAAACAAAAACAAAAATAAATAAAGAATGACAGAAAAATAATAATAACAAAAAACAAAAAAGATATATAATAAAGGCAAAATAAAATAAGATAAAGATAAAAGATATAAAAAAAATCAAAACAAGATAAAGATAAGAAATATAAGACGATAAAATAAAGTATGTCACACCCAACATCTTTCATTTCTCCATCTTTCCTTTTCTATTTCACACTCAACATTTTGTTTGTTGTCAACAAATGACTTCATTATATGTCATTGTTCACTGGATCAACGAAAGAATGTCCCATTGAAGGATGTACATCCAGTTCTATAACACCAACAATTATTGCTATCAAAAGGGGAATGACCCTACAAAGAATGAAAGAAGTCATCCTCATAAAACTGCATAGGGAAGCAGAAGAAAGGGTCACAACAATTCACTTTTGTTACCCGACTAGACTTGATGGCATCGCCATCAAGATGAGGATGATGATGTTAAGGCATTCTTTGGCATCTACGAATCCATTCAACTACAAACCAAACTCGAAGTGTACGTCACATTTGAGAGGTTTGCATCTTCATCAACACAATGTCAACCCACACACTCCTCTCCTTCACTAAACATTCATTTTGAACAATCACAAGAAGTTCAACCTTCATACCACCACCTAT
>Ga0123342_1007424_pt1 | contig 14479 bp, 15 predicted proteins | sample Turbeawhitnodule_FD_89960 | JGI IMG/M metagenome (GOLD analysis project Ga0123342, IMG submission 89960) | Root nodule microbial communities of legume samples collected from Mexico - Turtle bean Mexico white nodule | ecosystem: Host-associated > Plants > Roots > Nodule | place: Mexico: Nepantla...
ATGAATGACGTGGCACTCGCTCTCCTCAGCTCAACTTTCTCTTCATCTTTGGGGAGAACCGAAATTCACTCCCCTTTCTCTTTCCTTCCACCCTCACCCGCAACAATACATGGATCCAAATGGGGTGGTGTTGTGACTTCTTTCGTCGACAACAGTACCACCCCTGGAAGCAAACAACCCCTCAAGGATAAGTATTCAAGAGTGTTTTCAAATGCACTTAGGAAAGATGGGGTCATTTTGGCTATGGCAAAACAATTTGTGGGGTTGGAATTTGTCTTGGAGAATATAGTGGTTATATAGGGAGTTTGAGATGGTGTTAGGATTTATGCAAGAATTGGAAAGCGTATCAATTGATATTCATAAGGAAGATGTGTGGATGTGGAAGGGAGAGTCAGATGTGGTATATGGTGAATTTTTCATATCATATCCTTACACCACAACCTATTTAGCAACAAAAATTTAGGTTTGATGTTTTCTGGAAAACCAAAGCTCTTCCATCAGCCCAATGCTTTGCGTGAAGACTTATAAATAAGAAACTAATCATTGTGGATAATCTTTTGCATAAGGGTGTGCAGGTAGGCTCAAGAGTGTGTGTGCTATGTAGCATACAAAAGGAGAGTATAAATAACCTATTCTTACAGAAGCAACCGTAGAGGGTGATTTTGTTGGTCAAATAGTGCCTCAAGTTATGGGGGTTGAGCGCCAGCTTTAGCAATTCTAGCTCTTTGTAATATAATTATAGAATACCATATGTAGGGTAGTAGGATTTTTTCAGAAAATCAATATGTTGGTTATATATGAGTTGGAGCATCTATGAAATACTCCACTATATTACTTTTATTCTTTTTACTGATAAAAAAAATAAAATAAACAACAAGAATGTAAATACTAGGGTGTGTTTCAATAAACTTCTTTATAATGAATTTTAAATGAGAAAAGTGAAAAGAAGAAAAGGAAAATAGCCAAACTATACATCAAACGGTTATCATTCCTATAACAAGTTTCCTAACTAGGAGAGGTTGAACTCAACTAATAATTTTTTTGTATTTATAATAAAAATTGAAATTATTTTCTCTATAACTTATTTATAAACTATATTTATGTAAGCTTTTTTATATACTTCTTGTTTTTCTTTTTCGAATATTTTTTAAAGAATCTCTTTTAGATATACCTCTTTATGTGTGTACTACCGGCTGGTCGAATGGCTGATAGCCTCCCAGTCCACTTAAGTCCAAAAATAATCCTTAAAATGTTATTTAGTCAATGTTAAACCAGTTTATCTGCAAAGCATGATTAGAGCATAATTGAACTCTACGAACATGCCCATGGCTGTAAGGAACCAACCAAAAGGTATAAATAGTATAGACAATCAAATGTCACAGGTAATTTTTCAACTTTCACACCTGCAGATTCTATTCGGACTAACTTGAGCGTCGAAGTATCTTTACAGGTCCCCACAACCATTCAGTGGAGGCAGAAGGATTGACTGGAAGACCACATAACTTGGAGGCTGAGGACTAACTTGAGCATCGGAGTATCTATACAGGTCCCCTCCCCCCCCCGGCGACGATAGTATAGATAAGGAGGGAGCTGGAAACGGTTAAGAGGAAAAGTGAGAAGAAATCCAAGAAATGAAGAAAAAGAATGAGAAAGAGATGACCGCCCTGAAGAAGGATAATGCTCGTATGAAGCAAAAACTTAATGAAACTCCAACACTTCAAGGGACCATAGAAGGGGATCGCCCCCGACTAAGACCACACAACAAACAACCCCGAGAATTAAAGAATACTCGACTAACATCACTAAGTACCCTGGGAACGACCTCCCGACGAAGCCCATTCATGGAAGACATCATGGAGGTACCCCTGTTGAGCTAGAAGAATATCATGCTAGACAAGTACGATGGTACTACTGATCCGGATCAGCAGTGGACGCCTAAATAACACAAGTCAATCTGTATACTACAAATGATGTGTTGTTATGCTGGGTCTTTCACACCTCATTCAAACCCTAAATCTGTACCTAGAAGAATATCATGCTAGACAAGTACGATGGTACTACTGATCCAGATCAGCAGTGGACGCCTAAATAACACAAGTCAATCTGTATACTACAAACGATGTGTTGTTATGCTGGGTCTTTCACACCTCATTCAAAGGAGCTGCATTAAGTTAGTTTACCTGCTTATCAGCACATTCTATTGACTGCTTCAACACACTGGTTGCAAAGTTTGGGACACAGTTCGCTACAAGTCGCCTACACCACCTCATATCCATTACTTTAGTGAACATTCGATAAGAGAAGATAGAATCCTTACGATCCTTCATGGAAATATTCGACAAATTTGGACTCAACAGCCGCAATTTAAGTCTCGAGGTGGCCATGCATCACATGGTTACTGCTCTTAAACCAGGCCCCTTATCTGATAGTCTATGCAAAAAGCCAGTCGTGAACTCAGAGAAGTTGCGATAAAGAGTCACCAAGTTCATGTAGCTAGAAGAAATAAAAGAATTTCGTGCCAAAACTCGGGCACCTGAAGAAGCTAAGAAGAAGTACGACAAGGGTAGACCATGGCATCCGGAAGGCCGAGAGAGTTTCCCCGGTCGCAACAATTCACGCATTCTACACTGCTTACGACCAATAGGTCAAGAGTCATGGAGGAATCCCTCAATGCCGACCTCCTAACGACACCATGAAGAATGAACACACCCGAATATGGATCGAACGAAGCACTACCGTTATCATTGCAACTTCGGCCACACATCAGACAATTGATGGGCCTTGAAGGAGAAAATTGAAGAGTTGGTCTTGGCAGGTCACTTTTGCCACTTAGTTCAAGGTAATTGTGAAGAAGACAAAAGGCCGAGAGCCGATAAGAGGAGAACACGAGGCCGCAAAGAGGAAAAGGGCACAAGGGATGAACGAGAATGTCGGGATACTAGACCCGTATGAGTTATGATAAAGACTATCGTGGGAGGTTTTTCCGGAGGTGGGATAACATCCTCATCTCAAAAGAGACTCCTTCAAGCTATCATCTTGGTGTATTCGATTCATAGGAGGGGAAGGAGTTTGCCACCTATCACCTTCACGGATGCAGACTTTAAAACCTTTGACCTAAACCAAAAACGACCCGATGGTGATAACCATCGAAGTGGCCAATTTTATGGTCATAAAGACAATAATAGACCAAGACAACTCTTTCGACATCTTATACTGGAAAACGTTCAAACAGATGGGTTTGTCCCAGGATGTCGTGGTGCTGTATAACAAACAAATAGTCAGATTCTCGAGAGACAGAGTAAAAACCTGTTGGTAAATGCCAAGAAATTGTACAACATCCTGCTGGGGAGGTCATCTCTCAACAAGTTGGGAGCTATAGTCTCAACTCAACACCTTGCCATGAAATTCCCCTCTAATAACAAAAGTTGTAGCAAGAGTATTGTGATCCTTCATGTGGATCTAAAGATCACAAGGGAATGCTATGCTGTGAGCCTGAGAATTGCTCCTCTAGCACCAATCCAGAAGCCGAAAGTCCATCAGGTCACAATTATTAATGACTTGAACCCTAGACCAAATGATGAGCCCCGTGTGGAACCCAAGGAGGAAACCACCTCATAGTAGATAGGTCGATCCGGACAAAACACCGACCTAGGCGCAAACTTGAAGAAAGAGAAGAAAAAGATAATCACCACCATGCTGGAAAAAAACTGCGACCTATTCACCTGGACGACAATCGACATGTCGGGAATAGATCCCAAGGTTATTTCCCACAATCTCTCAATTTGCAAGGACGCTATATCGATAGCCCAGAAGAAAAGAAGAATGGGGGAGGAGAAGAGGTTGGCCACGGAGAAAGAAGTGTGCAAACTCCTAGATGTTGGTTTCATCCGGGAGGTACAATACACCACTTGGTTGGTGAATGTGTTATTAGTCAAAAAGAATAATGGACAATGGCGGATGTGTACCGACTTCACTAAATTTAATAAGGCCTGCCCCAAGGATGTATACATATTACCTAGTATTGACCGGCTAGTGGACAGAGTTGCCGACCATAAGGTACTAAGTTTTCTTGACACATACTCCATGTATAATTAGATACCTATGAATAGAGCAAATTGAGGGAAGACAACCTTCTTGACTGAAGGGGACAATTATTGCTATAAGATTATGCCCTTTGGAATGAAGAACGCAAGGACAACTTAACAAAGATTGATGGATCGAATTTTCTAGGAGCAGGTAAGGAGGACAAAAGAAGTTTACGTCGATGACATGATAGTAAAGTCCAACAGTGTTGAACAACATGCGACCGACTTGAGCAAGATATTTGGCTGACTCCAACAGTATGACATGCAGCTCAATCCGAAGAAATGCGTGTTTGGTGTAAGGGGAATTTTTAGGCTTCATGTTAATTAATCGAGGGATTGAGAAAAATCCCGACAAATGTCGTGATGCAGAGAGGACCGACCACCTGTTCCTCTTTTGATCTTTTCTTTGGATTCAGATCGCAACCAAAAACAAAGAAGGAAGATTAGAGAGAATGAAATGGTGAATTTGAGGGAAAGGTTTGAGAGTTAAAAAATGAGGATCAAAATTGTTTTTGGATTTGATACAAGATATGATAAATGATGAAGAAGAAGTCATTGTTGTGAAGGTGGTCGCCGGAGGAAGATGGTTAGGGTTGGGAGACACTAATGTGGAGATTCTGAATTCAGATTGCGACCAAAAACAAAGAAGGAAGATTGAAGAAAGAGAGAATGAAAGGCTGAATTTGAGGGAAAGGTTTGAGAGTTAAAAAATGAGGATCAAAATTGTTTTTTTGGATGTGATACAAGATATGATAAATGGTGAACAAGAAGTCATTCTTGTGAAGGTGGTCGTCGAAGGAAGATGGTTAGGGTTGGGAGAGAGGGGAGAAAAAAGGGTTTACGGTAGGGTGATGACAAGGATTTGATGTGGAGACATGTGTGCGTAACAATGTCACTCACAATTGCCACATCATTAAAAGTTAACATCGTTAGAGAAATTTGACGAAAATGACCAAATTGTATATTTTTTAAAAAACCTTAGGACCAAATTATTTTTTTTAAAACCACTATAGTAAATTGAATATTGACCCTAAATGTAGAGACTAAAAAAGTAATTATACCTAACTATAATGGCTAAGAAACTCACAAAAAAATTATGTTGTGAATGAAGAAGCAAAATGACTTGTTACTAGTTAGTTTGTAAGTACCGTGTGCATCATCTTCTTGAACATCTCCATGTTCTTCTCCTTGTCCATTTGAGTCTGATCATAACCAATATCATTAAAGATCTGGTAGTCAAAGAAAAAGTTGCAATTCAATTTCAATAATGAATTACTAATTATATAAGTATATCTTTAACTCTTCTTAATCTCAAATTTAGCATCAAGACACAGTTTCCTTATATAAGATTTTCAAATGTTTGATTCAATGATGGTATTTTGCAATTATTTACTTGAAGTTTCTTTTACTAAGAGAGATGGAAACAACCTTCTTCTTTAAAGTAAAAAACAATGGAGGACAAAACTGAACCACGTGCAATAACATCAACTACTAAAAATTGATGATGATAATTTAACCATCTGTGAAAACAGAAATGAAGAACACTGATGTTATTGAGAACAATTAGTACAAGGAGAGATAGTTACAGGGAAGTGAGATGGAATATTATTCTTCCAAGAGATGACTGAGAAACCAAAAGGAGAATTTCTGATCCCATTTGTAAAGTTGAAAATCTCTTCAATCTTCCCTACTGCACACAGATGAAACAAAATATATAGATGAAAAATAGTTTAGAAATTATGACAGTGAATCAGTATAACTTGTTCATATATTAAAAACCCTAGGTCTGTTTGAAATTGAAACTGCTCCAAGTAAATTCTATTTTTCATAGTTCAAAACATGAACAAGACTCCAAAGAAAATCCTAAATCCATTGACAATCATGATATTCACCTTTTGAAATGTCTTCAACTCTTAGATGAGAATAGATGTCATGTTCATCGAAGTTCTCCATTCCTTGGAACTGATTTTCTTGCCCAACCTTGGATGCTGCAATGATCTCTTCCATTTCTTGTGTTTCACTCAGGTACCTCGACCTTTTCACACCCTAAAATCACTTTTTTGTCTGTGCTCAGAATTTGGAGAAGAGACTCAGCAGCATTGCTTAGACAATGTTTGGATCAACCGCGTTAAGTCAGTGATACAAAGCTTCACGCAAATACAAAACTTTTTTGTCAGTGATATGCATTTTCTAGTAGCAAGTTCAGTAAAATATACTGTTATTCTTGTCCACAATTTCATATAAAAAAATGTTTGGCCATGGGAAACGCCGATTGACTTTGAATTTTCCGCTTCCCAAACACGGAATGTCACCTTCTAACACCACGACATCTGTGGAAAAAAAAATTGTTTGAAAACAAGGGTTTGGTTTCAGGCTTTCACATATCATCAAGTTGAACCAAATATGCAGTTCTGGTGAGAAGGATTATTGTTACGCTGGGCAGTGCTACCTAATCAAGGATATGGTAAGTAGTTTCTTCTTAATTTTTGGCTTAACTGTATCATGATCATCTTCAATTCTTAATGTTTTCTTAATCATTCTTCATAAACCACCCATCCATCTGTTTTTTTTGATGAATCTTGCTTCCAAATGACAAAGCCAGCTTTGGAAGATGTTTCGATTAATGTTTTTGCAGTTCGAATTTGGAAATTTTGTTTCAAAAATCTGTAATGGAAGTGGGAAGATCCACAAAAGGGGGAAGCATGCAGATGATGAGAAAGGCAAGGTTCCTGAATCACTGAGACAAATGAACAATTTGAGTGTAAGTTGTTTTCTTTAAATTCTGCAGTTAATGAAGAAAAGTGATGTGATTATGCTAATAATAACAGTAATTGAATTGCACAGCAAAATGGACCAGAATTGGAGTTATGTGGCACCATCATTGGTGTTGAGGAAGAGCATAGAAGAACACCAATGAAGCATTTTCCCAATAGTTGTGGTGAGAGAAGAAAAACAGCAGAAACTATGGGAAGAGGATCATCAAGGTTGGCCACATTTGGGTTTTGTTTGTGTTCATTATATCTAAAATACAGCAAACCAGTTCTCCAAGCACAACCACCACATCCACTTTGGCTTGACATCATAGGAATGTTGAGTTTTACTTTGTTTGCATCTGCTGCTTCTGTTATGCTTCTGGTTGAAGCAAGTTTCACTCATATGCAGATCATTGTTATGCTCGCTGCATTCTTCACTATGTTGTTGGCTTAACATGCTTTCATCTTTGTGCTCAAGTAGTTGTAAAATCTTGTTATTTATATAATATTTCATTTGCATAACAGTATATCTTGTAACAAATATTTGAGTGTGTGACCTATCAATATCAGCAATTAATCAGATCTTGAGAAAGCCTCTCTCTCTGTTTATATATTCATTTTATTTACTGAATGTTTTATTAATTATACTTCTGAACATTAATACTTGTTTAGACACACAAAACAGTGAATCAAACATTCAAAAGTTCGCAGTGATTCATCCATGTCTTTGCTAATAGTACCTGTGAATAGAGATAACTTTGCACTGCATAGAAGGTAGCCCCATATGGTACTAATGTTGATGAGCAGAATCTGTTAAATTGCTTGAAAAGAACTGGGTTTTTTTTTTATCATATTTGGATCTGCCTCCAATGAAGTTTATCAAATGATAGGGGGAATGAATGAAAACGTTCCATCTTTGCATGTTAGTCACAATTGAAACAGGTTGTGAGTGAGAAATTACTGGAATAGTAGATGATTTTTCTATGAAATTTCATTTTTGGTTATTTTGATGCAGCTAAAAGATATCAGAAGTAGCATAAGGTCAAAACAGCTACTGCATCTATAACAGCCTTATCTTATCTTACTGTTTTTCACTATCTTCCCTTCTATATTTCATCAAACCATCTTCCTTGTTCTCTATTAGCTGACACTTCCCTCAAATCTCTCCACCACCTCAATTCATATCTAGAACTTTCCCTATCATTCAAATTTCTCCACGTTACATATTTGGATTCTAACTCCATTTCCAGTTTCCAGTTAGCTAGAAGAGTACTATGAAACATCCTGATATCCTTAAAACCTAGTCCACCTTATTCTTTAGACCTAGTACTTTTCACTTGTGGATGACTACCCTATTTGCAACCTGTAAGTATCTTTAAGGTTGTACAATTTAAAAGTTCTGAATTATACAATCCTAAATTAATTGACTTTCACTTTACTATTCTAAATTATGTAATCCCTATATACATTTTCACTTCTGGATTCCACGATCAATTAACTTTAAACCAAAAAACAAAGGGGCAATTTTAGAAGTACGAAGGTGCAAAACTAAATGACCCTGTGAAAGATCTCATATTTGGGCCAAAATATCTCTTGTGTCATTACTTTCATGGGTGTCAACAAATGCCTTCCTGCACCTCATCATCATCGAAAAAGACTATTTTTATCTTTTCCAAATTATTTTTTTCAAAACAGACTTTCCAGGACAGATTTTATGAATTTCAGATTTACCTTTCTGAAAATTAAAAAAATATGTTTTAAAAAAAATATTCCAGAATGCTTTTTTCTTTCCAGAATTTCTATTGAAAACACACTTTACTTACGAAACTCATTCTAGAAACACACTTTACTTATGAAATTAATATTCCAAAAGCACACTTGGTTTATGAAACTCATTCTAGAAACACATTTTGTTTCCAGAACTTCCATTCTATAATCAACCAAAATTATTAAGGATAATATATTTAAAAAAATATAAGAGTATAGGAAGAAAATTGTAGGAGTGCGGGAAAAAAAATACCCTACTTTCATTAACTTAACTTTTTCCCAAAAATAATAAATTGTCATCATCAAACTTCAACTTAAAATAGCATCTTCGGTGTCAATAGAAATAGCATCTTTGGTGTGAATGTAGATGGTCAAACAACAATATCATAGGAGATGACATTATAAATTTAACAAATCTCATTACATTAAATTATGATATTATATTTTAACTTTATAAAATTATTTTAGTGTATTTGTCTATTATAATTTAGCTTTAGTTTATTTGTCTCTATTATTGTATTATTATATTACTTTGGGGATGGATGTAGAACCTTCTTCTTCTCCCTGGGATGCATTAATGGTTGAATCGGGGAAAAAGTGTTGGTTTGGTTGGTCTGCACACTTTGAACATTAATCTTGGATTACACATATAAACTAACTTTATTTTAATCAATCATTTTGGTTTTCGAAAATATAATTTATCATTAATTAATTTTTTAAATGTTAAATTAAAAATATAATTTTCTCTCATTTTAAGTTTACCATTAAAAACTTACCTTGAAGGTAATGTTATTTTGGTATCTGAATTTAGTTACTCATTGTCATGTTAAATTTAATTATTTATTGTCATCTTAGTTTATTAACTTAAGGTATATTTAGTCAAGTTTCTTCATAAACATTTAAAAAAAATAAAAAAATAAAAAATGGAATGATTTTTTCAATAAATTCAAATTAACTTATATATAAATTTAAAATAAAAATTTGGAAACTTTATGTTCTCGCTGGTTGACTCAGTTGACTTCAAAGGCAGATGGTGGCTCCTCCAATTTCCTGGTGGTTTCTGCTCTCTCCCTGGGTGGTCAAGAGTGGCTCTGTTGAAACAGAGGGGGTCCTACCTGTTGATTGCACTCCGACGATTAAGTTAGTATTAGGATAAGAAATAGTAAGTATGTAAAAGCAGTTTCAGTCTTAGAAACAGTGTACCTTTCTAGGGTTCTTACCACCCTTTATATAGGTTGCGTCTTGGTCAACTCCTTGTCCCACGAGGATCTTTCCTTTAATGGAATTAGGGTTACTTGTGAGGCATCCTGTGACGCGTTGCAACACAAGACTTGCCTCTTCTGGAGTGCAAAATCTTTAACAGTATGGTTGTTAGGGTACCAATTCATGTACCAACGCTGCAGAGCCATCTCTTCTATGGGTGCCCTAAGTATTCACGTGTCATGCATGCAATCTATCCTTGGAAACCCTAACCCTAACGGGCCTTATCGCCTCCAATGATTATTTACTTGTGCTAGACCTGAACGTGTTATACACACCACATGCATGAACTTCTCTCGTGACTTAGGTCATTCTTACATTTGAATGATAACTCATTATTATTTCAGGGGCCCACTTACGTGGCCCATTAACGCGACCAAACTACCGAGGTCCGATGTCGACGTCTGATGTCGACCTCTCCGAAGTCGATGTCTGAGGTCTGGCCAGTACACAAGGCTCCCAAGATCGAGCTATAACTTGTTTCAGCGAAGAGGCTAAGTGATCGCCCACGGCGACCTATGTGGCGAGCAGGTGACAGGACGTGCACAATGTGCTGAGGTAACGTCTCACCATACTTTCTTCGCCAGCGTACACGTGGCAAGATCAACGGTGGAGGCTCGTTGCCGCTTGCGTTTCTCTGATACCTTAAACCCTTCGAATTCTATGCTCCTTTCACTATTCCATTACTTCACTTAAGACTTTCATTTCTTCGAAAACCATATTTCTTAGAACGCTCTGCCCTCTCTCCTCGCTTACTTCCACTTCCCGAAGCACGATCACTACAAGGTATGCCCTTTATCCCATAATCGCTCTTGTCTTTCTATTCCGATGGTCATAACATGCATTAATTGTTCTGGGACTGTTTATGTTTTCTACACTTTATGATTAATGCTCTTCGTTTTCGCATCTCTCTGTTTTTTGAATTTCTGAAGCGCACCAACCCCTTTCTCTAAACTCTGTTCTTTTCTTCTTTTTTCCATCTACTTCTTTATCTTTTCTTCTTGAGATGGCTCCAAACTCACCTCCTTCCATCGACTACAAATCTCTATACCGCTGAGCTCCTGACAGCCTTCTAGCCGAAACCTCCAAAATCACCTCCTTTAAGGACATAGAGCTGTATAAGGAGGGTGAGTCCAACGAAAAAATTTGTATTTTCGGGAAGGAACACAACAGGTTCGTGAAGGTCCTTCCTTGCAGGGAAGGCGAACCTGTGTGCATTGATGACTTCACAAACTCAGAAGATCCCTTCTTCTTCATGTATTTCACTGTCTTCAAAAGGCTCAAGCTTCGCCTACCACTCACTAGGTTCGAGCGTGCACTTCTCACCGAGGTCAACGTGGCCCCTGCCCAGCTACATCCCAACAACTGGGCATTCGTCAAGGCCTTTTCCATTCTCTGCAATCACTTTGGCCATACGTCATCGGTGGACGTTTTTATGTACTTCTTCGAGGCTAAGAGTCCAGGGAAGAAGCTCTGGATGAGCTTCAATGGGGTCGTTGGAAGAGTTTTGTTGTCCCTCTTCCAGCAATCGTACAAGGGCTTCAAATAGAAGTTCTTCAAGATTTGGTGTAGCCAATTCGAACCCACCCTGCTGGATGGGTTCCCACTTTACTAGGTGAAAGAACCAAGGCTCAAGAAGCCTAGGTGCCTTGAGGACTTAAGCCCGCGTGATTGAGAAGTGTGCGATTTCTTCTTCAACTTGGAAGCGATGTTTAGCACTGCTGAGTTGATCAAACTCGAGTACAACCCCGGGTCCCTTAAGGACTATATCGGTATCCCCCTTCCCCCTGCCTTTGCTTATTTGTCTCTTTACTTTGTGTGCTTTGTTTGTTTAGACTATTATGTGTTATTGTCTTCTTTGCATGTATGGTACTAAACGCTGAGAATAGGAGGCAGCTAGCCGTTGTGGCTCTACCCAGACCCTGTGGACCTGATCAGGCCTCGTCTTCAAGAGGAAGAGGAAAGTTGATGTTGCGATCCCTGCAAATTCAGGCTCGGATGCTCGCGCCCCATCCTACAGGGAGCACCCTCCCAGTGTTTCTTCCCCTCGTGACCTTGTGTTACAGGAGGGTAAGGAGGAGAGTGCCTCAGGGGGCGATCGCGGTGTGCCTCTTGCTGATCTGCCTGCCTTCCTCCAACAGGCCCTGCAATCCTTCTAAGACCAAGAGAGGTTGGAGAACATGGAGGAGGATCCTCTGCTGGAGCACGCGTCCAAGTGCCTTGGGTACATCCTCGTCGCATCCAGCCTTACCTTGTCTAGGATGCACAAGATGAGGGAGGAAGCTAGCCAAAAAGCCCTTCAAATTAAAGAGTTCAAACGTTGCGAGACCGCCCTTTACTTGGAGGCGCCGAATCTCCGTTAATCTGAACTTGCGACTAAGAAGCTTCTGTTCGAGAAGTCCCAGAAAGCTCTGGGGGTTCATGCCAAGGTCTTGGACCTCCAAACTGAAGTGATTGGCTTGAAGGAAGAGGGGGTCCGATTGTAGGAGAAAACAACCAAGCTTGAGGAGGAGCGACCATATTGTTCTCGACCTTGTCTTACAAGACAAGGGAGAGGTTCTTTTTTATTGACCTCGTCCTTGCCGTATAGAGGAAATGGAGGATTTTAATTGGGAATTGTTTTGTCCTTGACCTTGGCGTTCTCACACAAGAGGGAGGCTCACTAAGAACCATACTATTCCCAATCTTGGTGTTTCTAACCCAAGGGAGAGATTCGCTTACTGACCTCGTCCTTGTCGTATAGAGGCAAGGGAGGGTTTTAACTGGGAAGCATATTGTTCTCGACCTTGGCGTTCCCACGCAAGAGGGAGGCTCACTAAGAACCATACTATTCCCAATCTTGGTGTTTCTAACCCAAAGGAGAGATTCGCTTTTACTGACCCCATCCTTCCGTATAGAGGCAAGGGAGGGTTTTAACTGGGAACCATACTGTTCTTCGACCTTGGCGTTCCCACTCAAGAGGGAGACTCACTAAGAACCATACTATTCCCAATCTTGGTGTTTCTAACCCAAGGGAGAGGTTCGCTTTTAATGACCTCGTCCTTGTCGTATAGAGGCAAGGGAGGGTTTTAACTGGGAACCATACTGTTCTTTGACCTTAGTGTTCCCATGCAAGAGGGAGGCTCACTAAGAACCATACTATTCCCAATCTTAGTGTTTCTAACCCAAGGTAGAAGTTCGCTTTTACTTCACTGTACAATTGCAAAAATATATCTTTAACTGGAATTTTATTGGGTGACCTCGTTCAAAAATCCTGATAGGGGAAAAAGAGAGTCTCATAAACTGTGTACAATGAAATAAAACTTTAAATTTGTTGCGTTCCAAGTTTGAGGAATTGTCCCACCTTCTAGGGTCTCGAGCTTGTACGCTCCGTTCCCAAGTGCCTCTGTCACATGGAATGGACTAGTCCACTTGGGAGATAACTTGTTATCTAGCTGGTAAGGGTGGGATTTTCGCATCACCAAGTCGGCTTTCGCATCACCAAGTCGGCGACCTAGAACTGCCGAGGTCTCAACTTGGAGTTGTACTTGTACTCTGCCTTTCTTTTCAAGGCTTCAGCCTTGATGCGAGCCTCCTCCCTGTACTTGTACTCCCTGACTTCTGTTCGTTGGATTCTTCAGCCACGAAGTTTTGGAAACGTGGTGAGTTATCCTAGATTTCTACGGGAATCATCGTGTCCGAACCATACACCAAGCTAAATGGTGTCTCTTTGGTAGTGGACTGGGGAGTGGTGTGGTAAGCCCACACAATTCTAGGAACCTCTTTTACCTAGGTCCCCTTGTCTTTTTCCAACCTTCTTTTAAGACCTTTGAGCAGAACTCGGTTGACAGACTCGACTTGCCCGTTTTTCTGGGGGTGCTCGACTGATGCAAACATCTGCTTTATTCCAAGCTCTGTGCACAACTTGCCCAATTGTTGGCTCGCAAACTGGGTGCCATTATCGGACACCAAACGTTTTGGAACTCCAAAACGGCATACTATCTTTTTCCACACAAAGTGTTGGACTTTGTGGGTTGTAATTTGCGGAACTGGCTCAGCCTCTATCCACTTCATAAAGTACTCAATGGCTACCACAAGGTACTTCATCTGTCGAACTGCTAGAGGAAATGGTCACAGGATGTCGATCCCCCAGGTGTGAAATGGCCATGGGCTGTGGATCAATCGCAACTCCTCTGGGGGTGCTTTATGCAAGTCTCCATGTTGTTGGCACTATTTGCACCACTGTGCATACCTCGTGCAGTCTTCCCTCATGGTTGGTCAGTAGTATCCTGCACGAATGACCTTCGATGAGAGAGCTCGGCCACCGATGTGACTCTCACATATCCCTTCGTGAAGTTTCGCCAATGCGCGTGCACTGCTCACCACTTACACAAATTAGGATAGGGTGAGTATACCCATGTCTGGACAAATCCCCATTGATCAGGGTGTATTTGCTTGAATTTTTCTTGACTACTCTGTGATGTGAATGTAACTACAAGAACACATGATTCTTGACATTCTTAAGAACAACTTGAGCTGGATTTGAAAGGCACTTTACTTTAGAATTGGATCAATGTTCTAAATTCAAGAACTCACCAAAACTAAGCACCAACCAAGACTCATATTGAAGTCCAT
>Ga0123342_1007425_pt1 | contig 14475 bp, 13 predicted proteins | sample Turbeawhitnodule_FD_89960 | JGI IMG/M metagenome (GOLD analysis project Ga0123342, IMG submission 89960) | Root nodule microbial communities of legume samples collected from Mexico - Turtle bean Mexico white nodule | ecosystem: Host-associated > Plants > Roots > Nodule | place: Mexico: Nepantla...
AATATGCAAATTGAGAATAAGAAAACAAAAACTCAATGTTGAATTAGGGTGTGACAGCCACTCCGCATAGATGCACCACCAACGCATATTAACTCAAATGCACTTTAGTTGCTCTTTTAAAAGATATCACAAAAGTAAATAAAAACTATAGTTGAACAAAATGCAAATGAAGATTCGTTAATTTGTATTTTGATTGGATTATTGACCACAAAAAGTTTAATATACTTATGGAAATTGATGTAATGTCATTGACTAATACTACTAGCACCGACTGAATGAACCAGTTTTTTTTTTTTTTTATGTATTTATCTTGTATTTTTGTGAACTAGTGATTACAATTGTATTGAAATTATTATATTTTTATATATGAATTTATATGTAGAAAGTGTATCAATGTATAATATATGTGACAAAAATCAGGTAATAGTTTGGTATAATTGTTGATAGATAGGCATAATACACGAAGTAGCGAATTATATGAAGCACATCTCTCCAATCTGATTGAATATAAATACTAGTCATGCGTTGAATGAATAAACAAAAATATTATTTCCATAATATTTGATATGGTATGAGAGTAACGTTTTTTATGACTCTACAAAATTTTCTTTCGCCCTTTTTTTCTCGACAACTATGTTTGCCGAAAACTTCAAAGACACAGTTACGCATACATCAAATTCATACATCCTTCAGATCAACCCAGACATCTACTTGTCCCAAAGAATTTGAATGGTTTAAACTACCCAATGTGGAGCAAATGAACGACTCAATTTTTCAGATACAAAAAGTTATTGCCATAATTATTCAAGGTACGATGTTTGTTTCGTCATATTACATAAAAATCAAGAGCCTTTGGAACGAGTTAGACACATATCGCTCATCCTCACCTTGTAATAAAATGAAAGCCCACAATGATGAGAATGGAGAAGACCATTTAATGCACTTTCTTATGGGTCTAAATAACACCTATATATAAAGGTGTTTGGTCTAATATTTTGATGATCTCTTCCTTATCTAACATTCGACATACATATTCATTAATTATACAAGAAGTGACACAACAACTGTCGATGATTAATTCGGGTAACCATGATGTTTACGCAATTGCAACAGATTTTCTCATGAACTTTAATACTATAGTAAATTCTATCTTCACAAAACCAAGGATTTTGGACAGTGACGTAATTGATCATATTGTTTCAAATCCAAAATTATTATTAATTCAACTCCATCACTAGTTTCTTTGGTAAACCTTCCTACAGGCTCAACAAACCCAATCACGTCCAAAGGAACCATCCAATTTAATAGGGATATCAAATTAGAGCATGCTTTATGCGTCCCTTCTTTTCATTTAAATCTTATTTTAGCAAGTAAACTCACCAAAGCTTTTAATTGTTGTATTATCTTACTTCGAAATGGTTGTATCCTACAGGATCTAACTACAGGGAGTATAATTGCCTCAGATGAATAGCGAGGTGGTCTTTATTACATGAAAACATTAAAAAAATTGCCTGACTCTTTTCATGTTTCCAGCAACATGGATCTCTAGCATATGAAATTTGGCCATCCGTCTTCATCCCGTTAAAAATTGGCATTTTTATTATTTTCTTTCAATATGTCTACTCATAATAACTGCAATATTTGTCTCATTGCTAAACAAACAAGAATTCCTTTTAATTCCAGTGCAATAAATACACAACGTCCATTTGATTTGTTACATTGCAATATTTGGGGTCCTCATAAATCACCTACTTATTCAAATGCATAACTTTTTTTAACCATCGTCAATGATTTCACTAGATGCACTTGGGTTTCTTTGATTCAACACAAATCAGATACTCTGTGTCTACTACAATCTTTCATCTCATTTGCGTATACACAATTCCACATTCGTGTTAAAGTCGTATGAACAGATAATGGTACAAAATTTCTTTCCAGGCGTCAATTTTTTCTTGATCACGATATTGAATGCCAACGTACATGTGTCTATACCCCCCAACCAAACAGGGTGGTTTAGTACAAACACCGTCATATCCTCACAATTGCACGATCTTTTCTTTATCAGTCTAATTTACCAATTCATTTTTGGGGATTGTGTTTTAATCGCGGTTTACCACATTAACTGCTTACCTTCCCCCATTTTGTCAGATAAAATACCCTTTCAACTATTATACAACCAAGTTCCATCTGTTACACACTTACGTATTTTTACAGCCTATGTTATGCAACAGTGAATCATCCCAAACACAAATTTGATCCCCTTACTCGACGATACGTCTTTATTAGATATCCACCTAATCATAAAGGCTACATATTATATGATCTTGAAGAAAACACTATTTTTGTGAGTAGGGGCGTCGTTTTTAACGAAACCATTTTTACTTTTCATGAAACAACATCACTCTCACACTCTTCTATTCTACCAAATTTGGTCATTAACTTAGACACTCAAAATTCTACATTTCCTACCACACTACTGAACTCACAATCAGTTTCGCCCAGTGAGCCCATAATCGAACCCATACCCATTGAGCCCATTATCGAACCCATACCCAGTGCGTCCATTACAAAACCCATACCCATTGAGCCCATTACCGAACCCATACCCATTGAGCCTATTCTTGAACCTATAACCATTGAATGTCTTGCGCTTAATTCATCCCCTTATATTTCTACACAACCACTTCAACATTCTACACATCTCAAGCATCCTCCTGCATGACAAAAAGATTACTTGTAGCCACCTCGCGCCAATCAGTCCACTCCTAGCCAAGGTTGTCTCCTAGGTACACAATGCCCACGTTCTCATTTTATTTCTTATTTCGACTTATCTTCTACTCATTGCACTTTTTTAGCTAACATTTCTACATACAAAGAGCCTTCATCATATGATCAGGACATTTTTTCTCCTTATTTCTCCTCATTAGAAGGAAACCATGGAATCTGAATTATCAACTTTGACTGAAAACAACACCTGGAGCATTGTTTCATTACTAGCGGCCCACAAACTCATAGGATGTCAATGAGTTTATAAAATAAAACATAGGTCTAATGGAAGCATGAACGATATAAGCCATGCTTAATTGCCAAAGGCTACACACAAGTGGAAAGGATTGACTATATAACGACTTTTTCTCCTCACTACAAGAAAATTTGGTATTACATACAACACAAATCCGTATGTAACACAAAAAATCTGTATGCAAAATATAGTTACATACGGATTACATACAGGCAAAAATCTGTATGTAAAACTGTCGTAGGTAACTATTACATACAAATTCGGGATTCGTATGTAATTATATATGGATGTTACATATGTGCAGACTTACATACGGATAAATCCATATGTAACAGTGGACAGACTTACATACGAATAAATCTGTATGTAACAATGGCTTGACTTACATATGGATAAATCCATATGTAATAGTGGGTAGAGTTACATACGGATAAATCCGTATGCAATAGTGGACAGACTTACATATGGATAAATCCGTTTATCCATATGTAATAGTGGGCAAATTTACATACGGATAAATCCATATGTAACAGTGGGCAAACTTACATACTGATAAATCTGTATGTAACAATGGACAATTTTATTAATATTTGAAAACTCCAAAAATCAGTTCTACACCTGCTTATACTGAAAGACATTCCAGTTTTTAAATACAATACTCAACATTCATCAACATTCAGACCTGCCCATAAATACAATATTATTTCTAAATGTTCAAAATATCCAAATGTATTTCATTCAAACACAAAAAAACATATAATAAAAAGAAATTCAAATCTATGAGAGGTATTTGGAATTCAACGCACTTGTTATGTTAACTAGTTACACTTTGATAAGCTCATTGATCACAGCCAATGATATCAACAATTTACTTGGTTTACAATAGAATGCAACAAATAACACTCACTTTTTCTTCTTTTTCTAATCTTACATACTTTTCTTTTATTCCACACAAGGTATTTACAAGAAATTTTAAAGTAAATTGCAACTTTGCTAATGTATATTACATGCATCTACATCATATTTCAGTTAAATTACAATATTTGTATCATTTTAACTTTTACCTCCAATTTTACTCCTTTATTTATGTGTGCTTCTAATTTTTCAAATATTAAAATTCATAATTCTTCTTCATTCATATTTTTTTGTATATTTTAATTTTATATAATTTAATTAATTAAATGATTGGTTGATAGTATTTTAAATAGTTAATATTCTTTTTAAAGAGAACTAATTTGGAGGTTTTAGGTTTTTGTAGGTACGGTTTTTAATCCTTATAAACAAATTCAGGAAAGAAAACAGTTTATAGAAATTTTATTTTGTACAATTAAAGTACATGGCTTTTTCATTATTATTTGTTATTTAATAAAACAAATTTTTGATATACAAGAAAAAAAAATATACTCAATGTCAAATATAATTCAATTATCTATGTTTCAATAATAAAATTATGCTTTTATATAACAATAAAATTTAAATACAGTTTCTCCAAAAGTAACGATACACATGTTTATATGAATTGAATCTCAATCTATTGATAAAAATTGAAAGTGAATTAAAATATGCATGCCAAGATTATGAACATTTTGAATCTATAAAACAAAAGCAAAGACAAAAAAAAAAGTTAGTGCAATTCACTTTTCAAGTTCAAAATTATTAAAAAGAGGATTCTTTTTATGTGGCAAATTGTTTTCATATTTGTGGAATTTTATCCTTTTTGGTTTTACAATTTCTAAGAAAATTAAAAATTCAAAGTTAAAAAGTTTATGTAAGTTTCTTTGAGTCTTCATTTGTGCTTTTCTTGTTTGTCTTCTCAAATTTTTGTCGCTATCTTTTTCCCATTTGGTTTAGCTTTCTTTCTTTTAAGCTTTTCTTGTTTGTCTTTCAAATTTTCTTAAGTTTTGTTGTGGGGATCTTTGGTTAGCAAGTGTAAGAGCTTTGTCATCTTTCACTTGAGGTGTTGCTACCAAGTGTAAATCTTTTTTTTAGAGTGCAAATATTTCTTGAGTGCATTACCTTTCTTCCCTCCTTTACTAAATAGTCGAGTGATACACGTGAGGAGTGGATAAGATTGTTATTTTTCACTAATTGTCTGTTTCTTTTTTGTGCAAAGTATGGCTCATTTGTCTTCAGGAGAATCTTCAAAGCCACAATCTCCTCAAAAGGCATATCTTTTGGGAGAGCTTGCGGACTCCAAAAGGACTTTAGCCCAAAAAGAAGGGGAGATGAGGCAACTAGTGGAAAGGTTGCAAAGATTAGAAGCGACTCAAGAGAGACAAACTAGAGAAAGGAGATGGGAACTAAGAAGAGCCTCTAGAAGTTACATGCACTATGGGAGTCAAGAAGAAGACCAAGATTGGAGAGTGCATAACTTTGAAGAAAGGCGCCATCAACACCCACCACCAAAGCCTTCTTTTCCTTTTGTAAAGTTACCTAGTTTTAGTGGGGATAGTGACCTAAATGTATATTTAGGATGGGAAGCTAAAGTAGAACAAATATTTAATTTGTATGAGGTCGAAGAGGACCAAAAAGTTAAGTTAACTTCCCTAGAATTCGTAGATTATGCCATGCAGTGGTGGAGTTGTGATGGACATTGGTTTGAACAAGCATTGTTGTAACAAAAAATGTGAGAAATTTTAAATATGATTTTTCCACAGTAATCGTGACATATGTTTCACCTATTGCGAAAGGTCAAGGAACATTAGTTCTAGTAGTAAATGTAGCACAAACTAAGGGAGAGTCACATTTAAGCCACAAACATGGAAAACCCATCTTTTTGCCTTCTTTAATAGCATGAATCACCCCATAGAACTCGGTAACCAAAGCAATCTAAATATTCAAGAAAGTAGAGAAATCACCAATTAACTCCCTCATACTCCCACGAAAAATACCACCACAAGTAGCAAGGCCAAGAGAACCCCTAACAACACCATCAGTATTAATTTTAACCCAACCAGGGGAAAGGAAACTCCATCTAACAGGAAAAGGATGAAGGAATTTGCTACTTCGTGTATTAATGTCAAAGAACTTAAGCATAGAGAAGTCAAACATATCATTCCTCATGGAGCTTTTAGATGAATTACCCACCAAACAAATGAAGTCTTTAATAGTTGAAATGGCCCTAGGAAGGCCAATCTTAACCTGAAATCTAGCATAATTTCGCATATGCCATATCTTCTAAATAGAGAAAGTAATAACAACAAGTTTAATCAAATTAACCAAATGAATACCATCACTTTTAACAAAACAAATGAGATCATCAACATTAGAGAAATAAGGATTAGAGAAAATTTGTTGTATCCAACTCCAAATATGCAAAGCATGAGGACATTCAAAAATTAAGTTTTGAATGGATTTTTCTGTGTTTTCACAAAGAGTACACATAGAACATATATGCAAACCTCTATGTTGAATGTAATGGTCAATAGGAAGCCGACCATGAAAAACTTTCCAAAAGATCAAAGTTTTGGAAGGAGGAATATATTGAGACCAGATAAGCTTACCCCAACCACAACGAACTCCAGGATCCAAGAAGAACTTCTTAGCATATTTAAGAGTAAAATTTATAGAGTCATCTAGACTCCAATTAGGAGTATCTTGCTCCTGCCTAATAATGACATCATTAAAATAATGATTTACATGTTGAAGAGTCGACAAAATAGTCCAATCACTAGCATAGACATTTATCCACTTAGAATATATTTGTAACATAGACATGAGGGTTAGATCGTTTGATTGTTGTGAGTGTGTGTCATTACTTCGTCTAACAATCTTTTTTGTTGTTCTATCATCTAGTGAGTCTTGTCTGTCTACTCTATTGTTTTTTGTTTAGACTTTTACTGCAGATGAGTGAGCTTTGTCATATCACAATACACCTTATCATGTTTGTTATCATCAAAACATATAGACGATCATATCATGAGTTCGTCTTAATGGTAATGGATTGTCTACTGACTTAACAAACATAGTTGAGAAATGAGAGAGAAAAGGTTTCCTCACCACCTGAAACCCAAGGAATCAAGAGATTCCTCTTTCTTCCATTTTTCCTTTTTTCTCCATCACTTCTTCTTATCCTCTTTAAGTTCTACTGATCAGTTTTCTCTCAAGGTGAGTGATTCTCCTATTTCCATCATTTTCCTCCTTTTATAATGAGAAATGTGACATAGAAGAAGTATATGGTTATAGGTTATGAAACCCCGTTGGAATCATTTTCTAAAGAGATATGTTGTCTTATAAGCCTTTCTTATAAGTTATTTCTAGAATCACCATTTTCCTTTCATACAAAGATATCTAAGTATAATACTATGCATTATGAAATACTTTATGAGAATAGTGGAAAGTTATCGTTATCTTGAACTTGGAACATATCTTCTAACGTGATAAAGTTTTAAGTATAATTCAAATTTCACAAATTGCTTAGAAAAGAAATGGTAAAGTATGCTGGCAGAAAATGTATCCCTCAAAGAGCATTCAAATATTTCTCTCTAAATAAGGGGATAGAATGCTTCAAATAAAGGATATGATGTGTTCTAAGGCAAAAGGTTAGTTGCATATGCCTCTAGATAGTTGAAACTTCATGAAGAAAACTACCATATCCATGACCTTGAATAAACAGCCCTAGTGTTTGCTCTTAAAATTTGGAGACACTATTTATATGGTGTTCATTCGTGATTTTTAGTGCCCATAAGAGTCTGAAATACCTTTTTGACCAAAAAGAGCTAAACATGAGGTAGTGAAGGTGGATGAAATTTTTGAAAGATTATGATTTTGAATTAAAATATCATCTAGGAAAAGCCAATGTTGTGGTTGATTCTTTAAGTAGAAAGTCCCTTCACATCTCTATGTTAGTTCAAGAGTCTTTGTTTCTAGAAAAGTTTAGGAATTTAAACTCGAAGTTCACTTAGAAGGTTCTAAATTAAGCTTACATAAAATAGTATTTTCTAGTACCTTGAGAGATCAAATTAAGGAAAAAGAAAGTAGATGTAGACCTTCATAGTTATTAAGAAAAGTGGAAGTTAAATGAAGAACAAGATGGAACATTAACCTTTAAGGGAAGGATATGTGTTCCCAAGGACGAAAACCTTAGAAGAGATATTTTTGGAAGAAGCATGTAGAAGTAGTTTTTTATACATCCTGGTACAACCAAAATGTATAAAGATGTAAACAAAATGTTTTGATGGCTAAACATGTATAAAAAAATAGCAATTTTTTTTGCAAAAAGTCCTATGTTAATAAGTTAAAGTAGAACACCAAAACCATTAGGATTGTTGCAACTCCTTAATGTCCCTGAATGGAAGTGGGAGAACATAGTAATGAACTTTTTAGTGGGACACACCCAAACTGGTTTAGATGCTATTTAGGTGATACTTTATAGACTTACAATATTTGTCCCCTTTTTACCTATTAAGATTACTTACCCTTTGAAGGAATTGGCTGAAATCTATATTATGGAGATTGTTTGTTTACATGGGGTGCCAATTAACAAAGTGTCAAATAGAGACTCTAGATTCATTTCTAGATTTTAGATAGCATTTCAAGAGGCTTTAAGAACTAAATTATCCCTTGGTACTACATAAATGACAAATTGTTGTAAAGCTCATAACAAACTAGGCATGCATAATGAGTGGAATACATGAAAAACAACCTGAAAAGCATAAAAAATCCCACAAAGCAAACTTAACTCAAGAAAAGAAGACACGAAGAGTTTGATGAAATCTTGAAAAAGAGGAAGAAAAACAAACAAAAGGATTAGAAATGAGCAATCTTCCCAACGCATGGAAAATGGCTTAGCGGATTGACTCCATAGAGCAAGAACTGAAAAACTTCCAGAATGTTGAAAAATGTCATATTTCAGTAGTATTTCATATTAAAATAAAAGAACTTATGGATATTTATTGATAAAATCACTATAATTTAACCTCTAATTTATGAATTTAAACTTTTTTACATATTTTGTGATTATAATGTAAATAAGAACGATATATTTATTCCCAAATTTGTGTTAATTTCAAGATTCTATGGGAAATTGGAGATCAAATGACTAAAGGAGAATCACTCTACAAGAAAAACGCGAATTATATACGGATTATTACATACGGATCAAAATCCGTATGTAAAGTCAACATTACATTGGATGAGAATCGAACTTAAGTTCCTTCAGTAACTAAAGAAACTTTAATCACTACATCAGACAAATTCTTTAGTATTATTATGATTTTTATTATACTTATTATTATTAATAATATTAATAATATGAATAGTATTAATAATATGAATAGTATTAATAATATTAATAACATTATTAATATTAATAACATTATTAATATGAATAACATTATTAATATGAATAATATGAATATAATATTAATAATATGAATATAATTTATATTATTAATATAATTTTTATTGTTAATAATTATATTAATAATAATAAGTATAAATTATATTAATAATAATAAGTATAATAAAAATCGCAATATGACCAAAGAACTTGCCTAGTCTAGTGGTTATTGTTTCTCTGGTGACTGAGAGGACTTGGCTTCGAGCTGCTAGACTTTGGTCCAAACTCGATATAAATGAATTTATGTAAGCATCAATATCAATCAAATGATAGAATATTATTATGCTTTTCAAAATATAAAAGAGTGAGAAGGATGAATCCCAATCCCAATTTTTCCAATTGAATCAACAAATCTTTACTTTGCCTTATTTACATTCTTGCAATCAAACACAATAAACATCCTACAAATTTTTACTTATTGTTTTCCATTTATTGAATTTTACTTGAGAATTCAACTATTCTTTGTAAGTCCGATATTCTTCCTTAGGAACAAATTATTACTTTTGACATGGCACATTTGTCGTAAAAGAGTCATCAAATGTTGAGCACCAAACGGATGCACTAACTGGATTGAGGCCAGATGGATCAAGATTTACAGAGTTTAGAAGGTTAAATGAATTCAAAAGGGTTGAGTAAAAAGAGTCCTTCATGCTAAAGAAATCTCAAATTCGTTTGGAAAGAGCTTGGACACTACAAGAAAATTATGAAATAGAAACCAATTTTAGAGACACAAAATAATTAGTTGCTATAGTGACTAAATTAGAGATCATTTTAGAAAAAAAAATTGGTTTCTAAATTAGTTTCTATTATTGTTAAATAATTTTTGAATTGGTATCTAATTAGCTATCAAGGTTTTAACTACCAATTATTTATATTCTATATTTGGTAACAAACATTTGTTGCTAATTAAATACCAATTTAGAAACCATTAACAATAATAGAAACTAATTTAGAAACCAAAATTTTATTTAGTCTCTAAAATAGTCTCTAATTTAGTCACTGTAACAACTAATTATTTTTTTAATCTAAAATTGGTTTTTATTTCATGATTTTGTTGTAGTGGGAGCTAAGCTAAACCAAAGAAGAGACTTTTAAATTCACTTAAATCAATGCCCAAGCCTAAAAAGTCTTCATGATTAAGAAAAAATTGCGTTGAGCTAGTCTGGGAGTGAATCCGTAAGAGAACTTAAAAACCTCTAAATATGCTGAAACCCAAAATGAAGCCAAAATGGTTCTTTAAAACGAAAAATCTCGCAATGTTATTTGTTTTAATAAATTTAAATATTTATTTTTCACGTAAAATATTAATATACTAATATTATATATATGAATGAAGACATATTACGTTAAATAGTTTCTTTTTTAAAAGTTTAAGAATAACTCTTTTATTTACATAATATTTTAGAATATATCAATTAAATCGTTTTAGTAAACTGCACTTGAGAGACTAGATACTACATAAATCAAGTTGTACACATCTGATAGGCTCCTCGTGCTGACAAGCGACCACCCAAAAACAGAACGGATAAATTAAGATTCCGTTAAACGAAACTGTTTTTATCATGTTTTTTTCACGCACTTTACTTGTTTTGTAATATATAAAGTATAAAGTATTGTTTGATTTATATTCACTTTTTAATTGATACGGTTCTTGTTATGACTAAACAATCTCATTATTTTTATTTGCTTCTTTTATAATATGCACAAAAAGATATAAAAGAGAATCTTATTTATCATTTTTGTATGTCTTTTAGAACATGATATGAATACACAATATCTTATGTCAAATGAATACACAATCTCTTGTTTTATCTTTAATATAATGTCAGATTCCTGATGGAGACAAACAAATTGAAGACATAATGTAAAGATGAGTTTCCAACCAATAGATAGTGTTTAATGATATGAGATGACATAAATATTCTTCGCGATATCAGAGGTCTTCTTAGAGCCAATGAATTGTTTAGATGTGTCATTTTTTAAAATAAAAATATTAGGCTTAATTACAAAAAGTAAATATCACAAAAGTAAATAAAAACCAGGGTTGATCAAAATAAAAATGAAGATTTTGGTTAATTTATATTTTGATTGGATTATTATTGAACACACAAAAATGGTTAATATACTTATGGAAATTGATCTAATGTCATTAACCAATACTAACACCCAGTGAATCAACCATGAAACAAAATAACCAATATTCCCTAGTATTTATCCCAACAACATTTTTTAGTTGCATATTTATCTTGGCTCTTTTGAACCACTAAATACAACGTGGTACCTATAGTGAGATTCTATGTGTGTTTTATTTAACCTACACCGTGGCTTGACAAAGAACAATTAATGTTTCACATTTATTGTCGAGGTCAAAATTTATCTCACTGATTAAATTTTTATAACAATATTATGAAAAACAATCAATTTATGAAATGTAAAAACTTATGATGGGATGATACCGTAAAAAAAGTTGTGACATTTCTTTTTCTCTATTTCTTATTGTCAAAGAGAATTGAAATTGAGAGGACATGAGAGAACCTGTATATTTTGATCTTTTAAAGTAACGTTGATGTAGAAGTCATTGAACTATGAATAAAGATAGATATCATTACTAATAAAGTATTATATTAAAGGTATAGGATGAGTAGGAATATATATTTTATGAAATCATAAAAGTTGAAGAAATTATTATTGTACTGGACCCAACCCAAGCATTTGGGTATGGTCAACTCGGCTTTGAGTTCAAAAGGCGGGTCATGAGTTCGACCCAGTTTTAATGGTAAGTTCGGTGAGAAATAATTAGAGTAGAGAAAATGTTGAGTTGAATATATATGTTAATATATGTAAAAGTTGTTAGAATATATGTATAAAGTCGTTAGTTAAATGAATAAAGCAAGCGGTTAATTAAGTAGCAAGCACCCGTGAATAAAGGGATAACTATAAATAAAAAGGGGCTTGAGACCCCCGGTAAAGGTACGTTGTTTCTGAATACTTGAGACTAAAATTGTTTAGTATTTTGTATGTTCTCACTAATTTGATCGTCGCAGTGTGATCAACAGTAGAACCCCTCTATCCCAGCGGAGCGTTATTCTAATGCACCGAAAGGAGACAGGCTAGAAGCAGAGCTCTCCATTCAGTCCAACCGAAGGTCAACCGGCAAGAACATTTGGCGCCCACTGTGGGGCCCAATAAAACTTGATCCCATCCGCATTCTTGATTGAGCCTTCTGACGTGAAGAGAAACACAAGGCAAGGCTCGTAGGGATCTGAAGGAAGCGATGCCCCCGTCTTATAGCAACTCATGGATGCCATGAGGGCCCTCTAGGAGGCCAATGAGGAGCACAGACAAGAGCAAGAACGAATCCAAGAAGAAGCCAAGTCTGAACCGGAGAAGCTACGAGCGGAAGCCCGAGCTAAGCAAGAGCTTCTGCAGCAATTGAGAAATTGAGGCTTCTCGAGCAGCAATGGAGGGGCACGTGCAAGCCAATGAGAAGTTGTGCAAAACCAATGAAGAATTACGCAAGAGCCTGCACCAACGTGTCCAATGTTTCACCAGGGAACTATCTCTAAACTTGCCAGTGAGAGATAGTCTCAAACCATTCTCGAAGGAAATCATGGATGAGTCTGTGTCCGCTCATTCTATCACACCTAAAATTGCATTTTTAGGAGGATAAAAGATCTTGAAAATCATCTCACGACATTCAATCCAACCGAAGGTCAACCGACGAGAACAATTACTTATCAAAATAAAATTTAAAGAATGTAAAATTGTGTTGTGAGTTGTATGGTAGTTAGTTAAACTTTAACCACCAATTCCTATAATTATAAGAATTGTTGTGTATACAATAGTTAGAAAAAAAATTATTTAATCATTTGAAGTCTGATTATGAGGCTTTTTATTTGTATCTTCTTCTTTCCCTTTCTTCATGTTCTTCTCAGTATTGTGTTGTTTTAAATAAAGAGCATCATCAAGCCCAATTTACTTTCAAAGTATTAAAAAAGGATTTAAAAAAATACTAAAGTATTAAAAAATGATTTTAAAACAAACACTGAGTCTTCAATAAAAAGGAAAATCATATTAAAGTTACAATGTATGCTAAGATTCATAAAAAAACATCAAATGCATGCACAATCTCTTATTTTATCTTTAACATAATGTGAGATTCTTGATTTATTGGTAGATAAACAAATTGAGGATGTAAGGCAGAGATGGGTTTCCAAGCAATAGCTAGTGTGTTTAATGATGAGATAACATAAATATTCTTTGATACCAAATGTTTTCTATTGGAGCCAATCAATTGTTTGAAAATAAAAAACTTAGGCTTAATTGGTGGCATTTTCATAGGGAAAAGATACATTTTGCACCAAATTCTCTTGTGTTTAATGTTGTGTAGCTTTTAACATACATTGCTAGGTGGCCAAATTTAAATGGTTTAGTTTCAAAAATTGTGTAACGAACTGTCTCCTCCGGGCATTATCCTATGGTATCTAAACCTTCAATTATCACAATACAATAATTAAACGGTTGTGATTTTTATTCTATAGAATCCTTTTTTAAGAGATCATAATATCCCATTTTCAGATTATGACGTTATAGATGTTTAGTAAGGTATTCTCGTCTACATTTTTTTATTCATAATACCTTAATTTGATATTTTAATTAGGAAATTTTTATTTCTAGTTAAACCAATGTAATATAATTCCAAACTAAACACATGACCCTCCAAAAGTTTGTACTAAAACCTAAAAAAAAAACTAAATTTATTTTGTTCCCCTATAGTTATAATTGCGAATTCTTCTTCTTCTTCTTTTGTAAATTTAACCCCATAATGTTTAAAACTAAGTAGTTTTGAAAAATTGTTGGTTAAAAATTGATCAACCATATTAGTTAATTTTGACGACTTGATTTTTTTAGATTACATAAAATTCTGTAAAAATTCTTAAAAAAAAAAGTTGTGAAAAAAAAAACTCTCAGTGTAGCTATCAAATTAATAAAAAAAAACAGCTCTTACATAATTATGAAATGTTTTGTTTTATCAAGTTTGAGACCATATTCTTTTCCCGTATTATGTCACTTTCATGAATGCACTTTTTATTTAAAATTTTACAATGAAATC
>Ga0123342_1007426_pt1 | contig 14475 bp, 6 predicted proteins | sample Turbeawhitnodule_FD_89960 | JGI IMG/M metagenome (GOLD analysis project Ga0123342, IMG submission 89960) | Root nodule microbial communities of legume samples collected from Mexico - Turtle bean Mexico white nodule | ecosystem: Host-associated > Plants > Roots > Nodule | place: Mexico: Nepantla...
AATGTAAGCACAATCCACGTAACTTACACGTGTCTGCCACATAAGCACCACTTAACGCCGTTTGGTGATATTTAACAGAAAAGACCATTTTGAATACATTTTAAAAAACTTAGGGACCAAATTAATTTTTTTAAAAACTACTGTACCAAATTGACTATTGGCTATAAATATAGGGACAAAAAGTTAATTAAACCTATTTATTATTAAAAAGTTACTTGAAATGTATTGATAATTAAGTTAGAAATTATATATATTTCTTATTATGCAGTGATTTTAAATTTAATCAATTCTTATTAAATCCGTCTATAATTTCTTTTGTATATTTGTATCTTATAAATTAATTTTATTTTTAGGTTAATAGAGGAGGTGACATATTTCTTAAAGTCAAGACATGAACCGTTTATGTGTGAGATAAAATATTTATTTATAGATAGTCTAATTATATAAAGTTAAAAAAATTATTTAAATAAATATTGATATTATATTAATAGGTGAATTTAAGTTTAACATATTATTACAAAATTAATTTATAAGATAAAAAATTAAGATATATAGTGAATTTTCGGGAACATTCCAAGTGATGAGGTTTGCTATAAATGAAGTATAAAATAGTAATTTTCATGTTGAAATCGGATGCAGTGAATGTTCTTGCTCCAAAATTTAAATTGGTCATTAAGAAAGAATAATGCTGATAAAAAAAATTAAGAAAGAATAATTGCATTTACGTATTATTTATTTCACCATAGATTGCAACTGTACCCTAAAAGTTGTAAACACTTCACTATTTGTTTTTTGTAAAGTAGAATAATGAAGTTTGAGAATTTTAGCAAAAAATAACAAAATATTAAATATTTAACATTTTAATAACAGAAATATTATTGATTAAAATATTGAGATGAGAAAAGAAAATATAATTATAATTTGTGAGTGCATCGCATTCTCCACCTACTAGTGTGCATGATGAAGACGTAATGAAGTGATAAGACACACAAATAATGCCCCAAATTAGATACAAATGAAATTCAAATGCAAAGTAAGTAAAATTAATTAATAATTATAGCAGTAGCAGTAGTGAGAGATGAAATGTGAGGAGCCAGCGTGTTTTACGATGGTTCAGACCAGAAGCGACCACATGATCGAAAGAGTACCACGTGTCGGAATCTGGTTGTGCGTTGGCCCATCCAATTGCGTGGAACCGGTCTTTAGGTGCCTTAGCATCCACCTACTATATCCAGTGCCCTTCCTTGCAATCACCGAGAGCTCCGGTCACACTGACGCACGGTCAATGCTATAAACTCTTGGGGTTTAAGCCATTGCCTTGGTGGTTTTCACAGGGTTTTACTTTTAGCCATTCACAATTTCTTTCACATTCACATTTCACATTTCAGATTCACCATGATCACAGAAAAACACAAATTTCTAAATCCCCACCCTCTTAAACCAACATTTCCTGCCTAATTCAGACTCTCTTTTTTTCATCATTTTTACTCTGAATTCTCTCTCACAATTCCCCATCTCGAAATTTAAATTTTTTGCCGTTCTGGGAGTTAAAGTTTTCGTCTTTGAACCACAATCTTTGCCAAAGAGGTGATGATCATGTTGAGCTTTGATGGGTTTTGTTTCTCAAGAGTATGCTAAGTTTATTTATTTTTTACTTCTTAAATATCGAGCTTATCCTTGGGGTTTGACTTGTGGTTCTGGAAGAAAAAGTTGGAATATTGACCTGTGATCTTATATGGGAACTGTTTTGTTTCATGGTTTATGGACATGGATTTTCAGTTTCCAAGACCAGCGTCTCCTCTTTTACTTCAATTAATGAATTCGAGCTTGTGATGATTTGATCGCTGTGTTTCGGGCATCACGTGATGGCTTTTGGTTGTAAATTGGTTGTTTTCCGACTTCAATATTATTCCATGATTTAAGATCTATTTTGGTCTGAATTTAGCTTAGTTCTCTTCGTGAACATGACTGGAATCTAGCCTCGTCCTTGTATCCCTTTCGTGTTTTCTCGCTTAACCTTTATCTCTCAATTTTTTTTTTCTCCCTTTGCTTTTAAATTTCACATTTGGACTTTTGAGGTAGCTGTTGCTTTATGGGATTTGTTTTTGCAAATTGTATCTTGCACCCTGCTTACTTATTGTGTCTTCATCTAAGTCTATTTTCATTGTTTACTTCTCTGTGCAAAGGTTTTGGTTTTTAGTTTTAGGCACTAATTTTCCCATTTGGTAAAATGATTAGGTACAAATATTAATATACATATATGTAATCAATGACCTTTATCCTCAAGGTACTTTGATCCAATGAAAGTGACAGAATTGGCTTCCCGAAGGTACCAGGATTGAGACTGTGGATGTGAGCGTCCAATTTGGTTTCATGTATCTGAACTAGAGAACATACAAGTTGGAGTTTGTTGGATAACAATATTTAAATTGTGAAAGTTTGATTCTGCAAATGGAAAAAAACCACTTGATTTTCTTTTGAAATATTGATGTGTATGTGAGTTTTTTATTTAAAAAATATTACCGTGATATTTGCTTTCAGTGTAGTAGCTTCTGATTTTAGTCCCTATTTTAAACATAGACACTGGAAAGAGCAGACTTAGTTGGGCCTTTATTTGAGCTAAACTCGTTCTCCATCTAGTTTACGCTATGCCCTTACTAAGTTACTAGATAAATTAAGGGCCATGCATATAGGGGCAGATCGGATTCTGTATCAGACAATATGTTTTGGCATTCACAACTTTAGCAACATAAACCTTGGTTTATTCTAGTTCACTATAATGCATCTGAGCCATCACTAACGAGTATTTATTGTCAGGCTTTCTATTGAACCGGTGGGATCAAGCAACGTGTAAGGTCAAGTTTTTTATGAGTGTAGGACGGCTGATGTTTTGGGTTTGATCAATCTTTCTATTGGCATGGTTCCTCTGAGATATGGTGCTGCAGAAGAGGTTATATTATAGCTTTAATGGATATCAGGTGCCAACCAAGCGCCGAGCTACTAGATCAGCTAGGGTAAATGAGTTATATTTCTCATTTGGAGCTAATTACTATTTTCTATTTAGTTTCAGAGTATGAAATCAATCCATATTTTATTTTAATATTTCCCAGAGAAACGCTACATTTCAAAGAAGGTTGGAAGACAATCAAATGTGTGCATTTGACTTATTGGCCACCGTAGCTGACAATTTATTGCAAGAGAAACAGAATCCGACCACATATAGTGATAGGTCATTGGGAAAAGATAGGGATGGATTTGTAAAGGAGGAGTGCCAGAATGCAAATAAACCACTAAAAACTGAGCTTTCTGATGAAGCAAGTTGTGACAGAAGATGTCAGCATGAATTTGTTAAAGAAGGATGCACAGATGCAAATAAACCATTAAAACCTGAGCTTTCAGACGAAGGAAGTAGTGATAGAAAAGGTTTCTCTAATATTTCTTCCCAAGTATACAATCAAAATTGTTGTTTGAAGGAATTCCCCATTCATGAAATTGAAGGCCATTCATGCATTGCTTCTATAGTAACAAGTTCTAGTTGCTCAGAGAAGTTTGTTGCTGAAAAACTGGTGGATGGGAAAGGCCAAAATGGAACGGAAAATTTAGCTAGCAAAGTTGAATTAGGTTCCTCTGGAAGTCCAGAGAGTATTGGTTGCAAGTTAGACGGTGATGATGTAAGTAAAGTAAAAGATGTTAAGTTTGGGAAGGTTCCCATGGATACTGGAACTGGGTTGTGCTGTTCTGAGGATCCCTTGGATGAAAAACCTCCAGCACTGGTAAGTTCTTGTGGCAATGCCAAGTTGTCTGGGTATGATGACAGCATGCCTCATAGCTCATTGTCCAAAGGCTGTGACAATGTGCTAGTAGATAGTAGAGATGATGACGAAAACTTTTCTGGGTGTGCTCACCCTAGTAACAAAATAAAGTCCACTAGACCAATTACTTGTATAGATGATAGAAAAATAAAGAAAAGATTGGCTTCAAAATATCATAAAGCTGCTCAAGAATCCAAGCCTGATAAGTTATCTAATAGTGGTGAGTTCATACTTATCGTACGGAATTACTGGCTTTCTTGTTTCTTCACTCATCACGCTTCTTGCTTGTTCACTAATCTATTTTTCAATTGAAAACCTGTTAGTTTTGGATGGAAATTTGAAGCCAGTTTACAGCAGTAGGAAGAACTACTATAAAAGCCAAAGATCTCAAATGAACATTCCTTTCAAAAAGAGGAAGCTTTTTAAATGTGACTCTGATACAAATTCTAACGGATATATCAGAAGTGGTGACACTTATTTTTCACTCAAGAATGAAACAAATCAAAGTGTTTCATATTCATCTTCTGGAATGAGCAAAGGTTTTACCCTAAATAACTTCATTCCATTAAAATTGAATTTATTTGGCCACTCGGGAAATCTTCCCTAAATAAATTCCAAATCTTTGATGCAGATCATGGAACATCATCCTTGGGACACTCTGCCTTACGATCTAGAGATTCTCATGGTATGGGAAGATTAAGAGAGTTATTCTTGATATACTCTTTGATTTTACTGATGTCTCAAAGGGGTTCTTACATGAAGATGTATTTCTTTTAATCAGTGAAGCTTAGGATCAAATCATTTAGAGTGCCCGAGCTTTTAATTGAGATTCCAGAAACTGCAACCATTGGGTCCTTAAAGGTATGATAAAATTCTGTTATGCCATACACACTATCATCTTCTTTTGTATTTGGATGTTAATGATGTATGGCATCTGTTTCTGTATATGTGTATGCTTGGCATGCTGCATCATGTGGTATGATCATAATTGCATCTTGCAAATAAGTTGGGCTGCAACTCTTATGACAATCTGCTCTACAGAGGACAGTGATGGAGGCAGTGACTGCAGTACTTGGAGGTGGATTACGTGTGGGAGTGATTCTCCATGGAAAGAAGGTTAGAGATGACAATAAAACTCTACTCCAGACTGGAATTTCTCATGATAACCACTTGGATGCTTTGGGATTCGCCCTGGAGCCTAATTTTTCACAAAATCTACCACCTGCATGTGCAACTAGTTCTCTTCGCATTCCTAGTGCGGATATGCCTCAACCTTTTATAGGGTAATGATTAACTTGCAATTGAATGCATTAGTGCGTTACTTGGGCTAATGCTTTGGCTTTCTCTGCCTGTCCATTTTTGTTGACGTTTCATCTTTCCTTGGAGATGTTTGTTTTCATGGAAATGTTGCTTGCAAATAATATTTTCCTACCATAACCTAGCAGTAAGCTACTTTCCTTCTCTCTCTCCTTGTTTCTTTATCAAAATTAATGACCCACTTCACTATATATGAATTATATAAGTTGCAGAATATTTACATCTAACATAATAGTTTTCATATATTGCATTAAATGTCTTTTTTTATTCTATAATTGTCGTTCTAGTTTTTATCTAAGAGATAATTGATATTCAGGTATCCTTCAAGTCCTGCTGTAATTCATCAAAGGATTCAGGGCTTTTCTAACACGTTAGCTGAGCATCAAGCAACAGGTTTAGGTAACCTTGTCGAAAGTGATCATGATTCAGCTCCTTCTCCCATCAACACATCAGGTGAAAAAAAATTGTCAGATTCTAAAGAACTTATTACTGTTCCTGAAATGGGTATGGAGGCACTAGCCGTGCTACCTGGGCATCAAAAGTCAAAGCGAACTGAGATTGCACAGCGCCGAATTCGTAGGCCTTTTTCCGTTGCTGAAGTGGAAGCATTGGTCCAAGCAGTTGAGAAACTTGGAACTGGAAGGTAAAGTTTATTTTGGTCTGTGTCTGGTCCAACTAAGTGATTGAGAGTTTAGCAGTTACTATTAAGTCAGCTTTGTGCATAATTCAAAAAGTATGCAACACCCCTTATATAGTTTCTTTTTGGTGGATGGAAATCAGGTGGCGTGATGTTAAGCTTCGTGCTTTTGATAATGCAAAGCATCGAACATACGTGGATTTGAAGGTAAAAGCTTTTGTGAACCGTATGCTTAGCACGTTTTTTTGGTATTGGATTTTATTCTTTCTCCAATGGACTGTCAAGAGAAACGTGGCTATAACACCACAGGTTTTGGGTGGCACGCTTTCTTCTTCAGCATTCGTTAGCTTCTATTGAAAACCATCTAGTTGTTGTTTCTAGTCAAGTAATTCCCTGCATGTTAGTAAGCTATTTATTGCTTCATTTATGATCTCCTGCTTGGTTTCCAAAATTAAATTGCCAGACACAGACATCAAAAGGAATCTGATAATTGATATTTAATTACCATGCTTTATATCCATTTTTTGGAAAGACACTGATGAGATTTAAATGAAAAGAACAAGATCACTTTCATTAGCATGACGCCCTCATTCAGCAATGTTTGGCATTGGAGATTCTACATACATCAGTTAAAGATAAAACCAATTTACAGTTTGTTGAGCCAGATGTAAGATGAGTTTCATTATTACTCAAAATAAGTTTAAGTTTGTGTTATTTAATGATTCTTTTATAGTTTGGAGTAAATTTTACTCAAGAGTATAATATGTATAAGAAAGATTATATTAAAGAACATGTTGGTAGCAATCTTTGGAAAGGTATTTGGCATATGATTTAGGTATGGGATAGTGCAGGATAAATGGAAAACACTGGTGCACACAGCAAGAATATCCCCTCAGCAAAGGAGGGGAGAGCCTGTTCCTCAAGAACTCTTGGATAGGGTCCTAACTGCCCATGCATATTGGTCCCAGCAGCAGACTAAGCAACAGCTCAAGCACCACTCAAAACCTTGCCTTCTCCTTTAATTAGGCCTTGACTGCACCACCTGGTTTCATCATTTGTATTTATTTGTCAAAAATGTGTTTATCACTTTCATTTTCAGTAGTATGCCACACTTCATCTGTCATGTAAACCCTTATAACAAGTGATTCCTGTAGAGAATTTGCGTAACAGGTTGTCCACTCCTAAGTCAATGTTCGGTGCGTAACTGGAGGGGCACATGTTGATGATACAAGTTTATCTGCAAATTCAATTATGGATCCACAGAAGCTAATAATGTTAATCACTGTAGTTAGAGCTTTATCCATGTGCTAATCGCTGTATAGTGCTCATACATAATAAAAGTTGACTTATGACTACTCTTCACATAATTTACTTTTAAACTGAAACTATATTTTTTTTCCTTCTTAAATAAGTTGAAAAACTTGGTATTTTTTCCTTTTGAGAATCATATAATCAACCAATTTTCATACAAAGATGGAATTTTGGGCTACATTTGTGAAAGTTGTTTTATTTTTTAATTTGTATTAATAATTGTAATTATATTATTTATTTTCATTTCTTCTTTTGTTTTTGAATATCTGTATAAATACAGTATAAATGCGATTCTTTTTATCATTCGTGTAAATGTTAAAGACAAATTTTACAATTATCATTAAAAATGAAAATAAATCATGAGTTCCAAATAAAATGGACATTAAACTAATAGCGTCCATTAAGCCTTATTTTTCTATTATTATCACACTGGTCGGATTTCTAGTGATATAAATAGTAACGAGTGTCTAATAAAAAAAATTCATTTACCTTACATTTGATAAATTTTATTTTGAGTCATTTAAATTTTAAACTTAAGTTTGGGCATTTCTTCCTCAAGTCGGTACACATATTTTGTATCTTATAAATATTTTATTTTTTACTTTACCTTTTTCGGAAGTTAAAAGTGTCTCACAGTTTAGAAATTTTTTTAGATTACATAACCTGAAAGTAATTTTTTACTTACGGATTATATAATTTAAAAGTTATTTTTGGCTTATAAATTGCACAATCCAGATGACTTTTACCATCTTAATTGTCTTCTTCAAGAGTACTTTTCACTAAGAAAAAACTACCAACAACAACATTAAACTCGTCAACGACGTCACTATCTCCCTCACAATTGTGACTTTCAGTCAAGGAATTGTGAGCACTAAGCGCGATCTCAGTCACTACTTGCATATTTTTCAACAAAGAATATCATATGACTTTTGGATTGTAAAATTCAAAAGTTATTTTTTACTTCTAGATTACATAATCCGAAAATCATGTTTATCTTTTAGATTGCACAATCCTTAAGTCATTTTTTGGGAAGTGAAAATTGACTTTTGGATTGTGCAATTGAAAGTCTTTTTAAGAAAGAAAAGTGACTTTTGGATGTGTAATCAAGAAGTCAAAAAAATTACTTTTGAACCAAAAGTTAAAAATGACTTCTAAATTGTGCAATTGATAAACTTTTCTAGATTATGCAGTATAGAAGACATTTTTTACTTCCGGATTATACAATTTGGAAAGGATAAAATGAAAATTTTCATATTTATAAGATAAAAAAAAAATGTATGAAAGTGAGAAAAAATGTCTCTTAAGTTTTATTCTCAATTTACTTTATAGTCAAATACCCTCTTTCGTCTATATTTATATATTGATTTGAGTTTTATGAATATGAAATTTGGAAAAATAAAGTTTAAGAAAGATGTAGGGTGTGAAATTATTATAAAATTTCACTATGTCATAATAACAGTAAAAAAAATGGTTGGAGACATTGATTCCAACAAATTCATTTCGAACTATCCGATAAAGTTTGTAGAAGAAGATTTGTAACTCAACAATAAATATTGTAAGGGTGTGTAGTATAGTCTACTACATAGACAAATTTAATTACCATTACAAAAGCATGCAAGGAGTTGCTATGGTTGAAAGAATTCTTGCAGGAGCTTGGTTTTGTGAAAAATAACTATCCATTATTTTTGGATAGTCAAAGTGTTATCCATAGTACTAATAATCTAACTTTTCATTCTAGATCTATTGATGTGAGATCATTGAATACATGATGCTTTTGGTACTAAATTGTTGGAGTTGGATAAAGTTTATACTAATGACAATGGTGTTAAGACATTGTCAAGACAGCTTAAAGCTTCGTGTGTGTAAGACAGGAAATGTATTAAGTTGGACTCATAATTATGTATCTAAAAAAAGTTCAAACTTATCAAACTCATTTTGTCTAACTTAACCCAACCCAAGTGGAGAAGGTCTTCTAGATCAAAAAATAATAATTTTCGTAACCTTTAAAAGAGAGAAAGAAGTAAACAAATTGGTCTGCATTGACTGAGGTACTTCAGCAAAATTACGATTCTAACTTCAATAAAATTTTATAGCAGGTTTGCAACATATTTACTTCCTTTTGACTATTAGGATCATCAATATCAATTGGAAGTATGTGGTTGGAGAAATCAGTTTTGCACTCTTGACCTATTTTAAGTTTACTAGTCTTTGTTCTTTAAATTTGAAAGCATTATTTCTCTATTGTGTAGGTTGGTTGTAAGCACTTATATGTGTGTATTTAATCTAACTCCCTTATACTTGTAATTGATCTTACGGAACTTATGGAGTGGTTTGTCACAATGAGTTTTCACACATTAAAAATATCTCTCTTCTTTTATGATTATTACTACTATTTTTATTTTTTTATTATTGTTGTTTCTCACAAATTCTTTGTTGTTCTTTAATGATATCCTATATAGTTGGTGCTTTTGGTTGTTGTGTTATTGTTCTCTTGTGATTAATTTACATAACTTAAAAAATATCTCATCCTTCAAATCTTTAGTTAACCTAATCTTAGTTTAGCTTTTATCGAATCACATGATTTGGAAAAGGGAAATGTGAAACCAAAAATGATTGGTAGAAAGGAAGAAGGAAAGGTTTGATTTAGAAGAAAAGAATGAAAATATCTGCAGAGATATTTGCTCCGTCCAGGGACTGTATAGTGAGTAAGACACATTTGTGTTCTCGAATTGAATCAGCTTGAAACTGCAAATGAGTCAACCACCATGAGTCTCATCACCAAAGAAAGACATGACACGACCATGTGTAAAACGAACTACCAGGTGGCCGGTGTGTTTGATCGTCAAAGATTCATTGTAGGGTGGCCAAGACCGAAGTACGATTTCGCCTGAATCTTAGGTTGCCGACTGGTCGGTGAGTTTCTTGCGGCTTCTTCTGTAACAATTTCATCCTTCTACACTCTCCACATTCATTTCAACTTTCTTTTTACACATTCCAAATCTTTCTCATTCCCTATTTTTATTTTTTTGACTAATCATCATGCAATAGTTCATGTGTAAGTTTTCTGTTTGTTTATTGGTCAAAAAAGGTACCCAACGAACTAAAGTTTTTTTTATTGAGTTTTTTTTATTGGGATGACTGAGACACACGCTGACGTGACTCAGTTTATCTGGTCGAGCTAACCAAGACATTACGCACAGTCAGACCGACTGACACATAGCCATTAACGCTCAAACCAAGGTCAGTGAAATTAAACTACCATTAAGGATTAGGTAATGCAACCTAAGTGTGATTCATTTCATTTATCAGATCTAATAAGGTAAGTTTATTTAAATAATATAAATAACACACATTCCAAGGAACAAGGGACGTCATTTATTACTGTGCAGCTATCCGAGTGTCGATCACTCGCTTTACTGACTTGACCGTCGGAGTGTCTTCTGCAGGTACCTCCCCCATTTGACATTCTTCCGAGACTGAGAGCTGAAGGAGAAGCACGGAGGCGAGAAGGATTATAGAAAAACCCTAACAACCTGCCCGATCGAAAGAAGACGAAGACTTCAATAATTTTCTTGGTCTCATCTCCTTAGTAATGAAAGTTATACAAGAATCTTAAAGATAATGCATCTCCTTGTCTCAAGTTAAAAAAGGAATTTGTATTAAAATTGTATAATATTATATACTTGACTGGAATACATATTAACAAAGTAGTGATTAAAATTATCATTATCACTATCTAATTTAAAATTAAATATTTTAACTATAAATGTAATATATGAAAACTATGTTTAATACACAATATTTGATTATATTTAATATTATATTTTATTTTAAATGTTTTTCAATACTGTTAATAATTTATATTGTTATTAAATGTTAAACTTAATAATCAATATGATAAGTATGTAAAAGCATTTATGTTGATGTTTTTCAGATATTATATCACCTTGTTAGGTATTTTTTTTTATATTACGTGGTGATATTTTGATATCTATATAAAACAGATCATAACTTAATATACTAATACTTTATTTTTTTATTTTTTTAACTTAAAGGAAAAAGTTTTGTTGACATTGCACATAGTAAATAATACTATTCAACAACTCTTTATAATAATATTATAATATTTTTAATTAAAATTAAAATTAAAATAATTAAAATATTAATTTAATTATTTGTTAAGTATATGTATGTACTGTTTACCTTTTCATATATCTTGAATTGATGTGATTGAATTGTTGTGCATCGTCTCGTGAACCACACTCTCAAATCTTAGTAAAGAAGTGGAATGTGACGTGGCAAAGTCAGGTGCACTTGTGGTGCCTCCAAAACTACAAAATTCTTCATTTTTTTTTTCTAAATATTTTTAAATTGATAAAATTATACAACTTTTAAATATTCAATATGTATTAATATAATTTTTTAATATTTAAATAGTGATTTAATTCAATATTTAACAGATGATTTAATACAAGTTCCAATACTAAAAGAATTAGTTCCTAAAATTTGTTTATTATAAGGATTATTTAAGAGAAAAAAAAAAAATTTGCAGCATTGAACAGTGGTGTTATCTTCTAATTCTGCAGATTCCACAGCCACATTTAAAAGCCAGCAAACAGATTGAATCTGCCTCTCAGTGTCCTTCATTTCTTCTATTGCTTTGCTCTTGGTATGCAATTTTCTTTCATTTCCTCTCTATAGTCAATTTTACTTCATCAAAACTCCTCCTTTGGCCTTAGTTTCATATTCCACTGCACTTTTTGCCTATGATCATAATCATAATCTATATATAAAATTTTTCTCCTTGCAATCTATAGATGGATAGAAGAGTTTCCTCCACAATGAATATTGCTAATGATGAAGAAGAGTCTTGCTTTGATGAGGGTGATGTCTCTGCTGTCCTTGACTACATAAAGCAAATGCTGATGGAAGAGGACACAGAAGAAAAGTACAGTATGTTCCATGATTCCTTGGCTCTTCAATATACAGAGAGATCATTTTATGAGGTTATCACTCACCACAACCCTTCTTCCTCCTCCTCCTCTTCCACACACCATCATGCTCACAGTTGCACCAGTTCTAGTGAGGAGAGCTCTGAGCAAAATGTCTCTGGTAGCTCCTCTGATAATAGTACTGGTAGTAGCACTGATAACAGTACTTCCATCTCTGCTGAGTCTCAGTGGAGAAGTGTTGACCACAACACCCCGGCACTGCCAAACACTTTTACCTTTCCAGATAACTTTGTTTTCCCCTCAAATTCAACCTCCACCACTCAATCTTCCATGAATACTGTATTTGGATTCTTAGATAATTCCCTTCTTGATTCTGCGTTTCAAGAGCATTTCAAGAGAGGTCTAGAGCAAGGTACCAGGTTCCTTCCTAAACATACTCCATTCATTGTTGACACGGACAGCACGGCCTTTTCCCCTTCTTTCACAATGGTTCCAAGTGTTGTAGTTAAGACAGAACCAGAAGAAAGTGTTGAAGGGGACCATTTTCTGTCTGTGTCAAGAAGGAGAAATCGGGATGAGGAAGAGTATGAAGCAGATGGGAGAATCACGAAGACTTCAGCAGCATACGTGGATGAGAGTGAGCTATCTGAGTTGCTTGATAAAGTGGTTCTAGGCACTGGATTAGGAAAAGGGGTTCCTCCAGACACAGCCCTTTACCAAAACGATGAAACATTATTAACAAACATGTTTGGTGGGGAGGTAAGGAAAAGTGGCGAGGAAGTTGTGGATCTGAGGACACTATTGATACATTGTGCACAAGCTGTTGCTTCTGATAGTCCTTCATTTGCAAAGCAACTAGTAAAGCAGATCAAGCAGCATTTTTCTCCAACAGGGGATACTGCTCAAAGGCTTGCACATTACTTTGGAAATGCCCTTGAAGCATGCTTGGATGGAACCGGTTTCCACGTTTATAGTGTTGCATCCTCCAAAAGAATCTCTGCCAAAGACATGATAAAAGCTTACCATGTATATGCTTCAGTGTGCCCGTTTGAAATGATTGCAATCATGTTTGCCAACAAATCAATTTATAGTCTTGCTGAGAATGCAAAAACAATTCATATCATAGACTTTGGTATCCGCTATGGCTTCAAATGGCCTTCACTTATCAGCGAGATTTCAAGACGTCCTGGTGGACCACCCAAGCTACGCTTCACGGGGATAGATCAGCCACAGCCAGGTTTCAGGCCAGAGGAGAGGGTGCTGGAGACGGGGCGTAGACTTGAAAATTATTGCAAGCGTTTCAATGTTCCCTTTGAGTTCAATGCTATTGCAAGAAAATGGGAAACTATCAGAATTGAGGACCTCAAGATAGAGAAAAACGAATTTGTAGCTGTGAACTGCATGTTTCAGTTGGAGCGTCTACTTGACGAGTCTGTGGTGTTGGACAATCCAAGGGATGGTGTTTTGAGGTTGATTAAGAAGGCAAATCCTGACATATTTGTGCACAGCATTGTGAACGGCTCCCATGATGTTCCATTCTTTGTGTCACGGTTCAGAGAGGCTCTCTTTCACTACTCTGCAGTGTTTGATATGCTAGACAGCAACCTTGATCGTGAAGATCCCAGCAGGTTGATGTTTGAGAAGGAGTTGTTTGGACAGGCGATCATGAACATCATAGCTTGTGAAGGTTGTGAGAGGGTTGAGAGGCCACAAACATACAAGCAATGGCAGCTTCATAACATGAGAATTGGATTTCGGTTGCTTCCTTTGAATCAAAAAGTCATTGACAAATTAAAGAAAAGGTGGAGAGATGATGCATACAACACGAATTTCATGCTTGAGGTGGATGGTGATTGGGTGCTACAAGGTTGGAAGGGTCGAATTCTACATGCTTCTTCTTGTTGGATTCCTGCATAGTGTAGTCCTTGCACAACTACAAAATATACTCTTACACATAACTATTACTTTCTTTGCATTTCACTACCTAATTTCTTGTTTCATATGAAGAAAAACAAGATTATAAACCTTCAGCCAATATGTAGTTTGTTTACTACTTCCATATATTGATAAATTTTCAATATTATTTTATTTATTAAGTCATGTTACTATCTCTTTTCTTTAATATGTTGGCAAATTTTTACTCTACAACATCGTCTATCCAACCATGTATGTTATAAAGCAAGCATTTATTGTGCAGAACAAAAAGACTAGGATAAGTGTGAAGAACCAAGTGTTTTGCATCGAGTTATAGAAAATATAAGAAAATGATAAAAAATAATAAGAAGAAGAGATGTTTCTTATTATCTTATGTGTATATTACAACACTCATGTATAGAAAATATATAGGGAGTTCTCTCCCCCAAATTACAATCTAATTAGGTAGGATACTAATCATGAGATTCTATAATTATTAAATTAATTGCATATAATTGGGTACAATATCGTC
>Ga0123342_1007427_pt1 | contig 14473 bp, 10 predicted proteins | sample Turbeawhitnodule_FD_89960 | JGI IMG/M metagenome (GOLD analysis project Ga0123342, IMG submission 89960) | Root nodule microbial communities of legume samples collected from Mexico - Turtle bean Mexico white nodule | ecosystem: Host-associated > Plants > Roots > Nodule | place: Mexico: Nepantla...
ATTCAACAGGTCTGCTACTAATTGATTAAACATAGTGATGTGTGCATTCATAGTAGTACCTTGTTGGTAGTCAAATCGGAACAACATTTTCTTCATCAGGAGCTTGTTCTGACCACTATTCTTCAGAAACTTGTCCTCCAATGCCTTCCACAGTTTGTGTGCAGAAGTCTCATTTTTTACAGCATACTTCTGCTCTCTGGACAGGCAAGATCGAATAGTTTCGCATGCCAACCGGTTGATGATGCTCCAGTATTTCTCCTCTACCTCTTCTGGTTTCTCTCCTTCAATAGCAATATCAGAACCCTGCTGAAAAAGAGAGTCCAAGACCTCTCCTTGCCACATGCCAAAATGTCCAGTGTCATCAAATATTTCCACTGTCAATTTCAAGGTGGACACTGGGAACCTCGACCATGGTGACGAGGAGCCCGACACTCAGAATACATCCTTCGCTTCTTCTTCTTGATTTTCCATTACAAACTCAAAATATAATATTCAATATTACAAATAATTTCAAACAACTCAAGGGCGAACCTTCGGCTCTTGATACCACTTGTCGAGAAAAACGGGTAATTTCCCCACTAAAACAGAATCCTAACAGAGCTACCCGACAAATAATATTAAATAAACAGAGCGGAATAATAAAAGAGATAAAGAGAAAAAAACACACCAGAAAATTGTTAACGGAGTTCGGCCAATTTAACCTAATCTCTTAGCACAGCTTAAACAACTCACTTTTATTATTATGGGAGAAGATATTACAAATTGGGATATATAACAGTGAAGGAGGAAATGTTAATTTATAACCCTCCAACCTCCTTCCCAAACAGAACCCACCGATGTGGGACTTGGGATTAAGCCAAAATCAACAAATATGACCAAAAAACTTTCTTTAAACGATAAAATTATTTTACAATATAAGCATTAACTTAAAACTAATAAGGTAAAACTAACCACACATGAAAGCACAAATAATACATTATTGTTGTGATTAGAAAGGAGTTTGACTTGTTAGAGTTGTATAAATTTTTTTTGAAATAACATTATTAGAGTCAATAATCACATTTATTTGTGATATAGTGCACTTTAGAACTTGAAATTTCATCATTATTTTTCTCTTAAAAGACATTTCAAAATGTTAAGGGATGAAGATATATTTAAATTATTCATAACCTTGACTTCTAAGTAATATAGGACTATCGAATATATCAGAACAAGCCTCACATCGAAGTCTAAGGAAAACAAGAGTTTTGACCTCAAGTTTGTTGAGATAATATTGTTAGTGTCAATAACTATACCTAAAGTAATGTCTATTTTGGAACACCTTAGAAAATTAAGGAAAAAAATATATTTAAATTTCCTTTATCCTCAACTTCTAGACAATGTGAAACGATTGAAAATATCAGATCAATCATTATTGTTATAATTATTTAAAATAAGTAATGAAAAGAAACTTAAAACTAAAATTATTAAAATTTTGTAAGAACTCTTACGAGTTGGATTTCCTATTCTTTATAATAGAAAATTTGGTTTATGGTTCATTTGTTTAGTGTTTTATTTTTTATAGATATTTTAGGTTATATTTAAATTTACTAAATGTAACTCTAACATGTAATATTCTCAATTTTAAAAGTTAACTTGTTTATTACTTTTTTTTTATTTGTAACTATAGTATATACAAAATTGATATTTCTTTATTTGTAACATAGTTGTATTTTCTTTAATTTCTTAGGTGTCTTAGAAAAACTTATTTGGTATAATCTCATCTCTCAAGTAAACATTGTAATAGAAATATTTTTAGTCTTGTGAAAGTGTTCTAAAAGGCTCACAAGTGTCACTTGCACTAGGACTTGTCTATTTTACTTTGAAGTTATTTTTCTTTAAGGTTTTTCATTAATAGTCTTATCTGTGGCAAAAATTAGGATCTTGTTTCAATATGTCTGGTAGACCTCTGTTGGGGCCAAATAGGGGTACATGCACACACATAATTAAAAATTTTTGTCACTCCACCTTTTATGAACCTTTCAAACTTTAAGAAAATATTTTGATAAAAAATGAGTGACCCTTCTTATTCTAAGCACTTTAATGTTTATAGAACCTATAGGGATTATCTTGAAAAGTTGAACTTAATAAATGAAATGAGAGACTTTAAAGAAAACAAAAAAAAGAGATATAGATGAACATAAGACCATATTTTCTCATTTTCATGAAACATCAAAAAAAACCTTGGAGCAAAGATGGAGAGGGGCACAAAGAAGAAAAGAACATTATGCGGACTCTCGTTCTCAAAGAGAAGCGGTGTATAGTAGTCATCACAATGATGATTACTATCAACCACAAGAAAAACATTGGAGAACATGGAGAAGGGTACAAAGAAGAAAAGAACATTATGAGGACCTTCATTCTCAAAGAGAAGGGGTGCATAGTTGTAATCACAATGATGACTATTATCAACCACCCATAGGCTTAGAAACCAATTATATCTCAAGGAACCTAAGGTAGACCTTCCCCTTTTCTATGGAAGATAATGTAGAAGAATATTTAGATTGGGAGATGAAAGTAGAACAAATATATATTTTAGTGTTATCAAGTGGATCATGAGAAAAAGGTGCCTTAAGCTACCACAATTTTTCAAAGGCATGTAATGTATTGGTGGACTTCCTTTGTAAGAGGCTTGAGAATTCATAATAATCTCCAAATAAGATATTGAAATGAAATTAGGGTTGCCCTAAGAAAAATACATGTACCCTCACATTATGATAACAAATTGATGTACAAGCTTTAAAGACTCAAACAAAAAAACATTAGTATAGAATATTATAGGCAACAAATAAAATTACTCATGCTAAGGGTGAAGATTAGGAAAAAACCACGCATAACCATTGTTAGGTTCTAAAACTATGAGATTATGAATAAAGTTGAATTGTTACCATGCAATATTTGAATGAATTGGTTTAATAGTACATGAGGGTAGAACAATAATTGAAAAGAAAATCTACCTCTAAGAATGATTGTCCCACCATTTCCTACCCTAATAAAGATAAAGAATATAAGAGGGAGGGACCCCTCCAAATCAAGGAATGAAGGGTCATAAGAAAGGAATAGGAAAAATGAAAAGAAAGAAAAAACAAAGAGGAAAAAAATTACAAAACTAAATAATCGTCTAAAGAAACTAAAGCTAGAGATGTTCTGTTTTTTAAATATCTTATTAGAAGGCACTATGATGTTATGTGTCCTAATAGGAGAACAATGTTTTTAAAATATCAAAAGATTGAAAGTCAGGGTGGACCTCAATCTTCACCTAGTGAAGATGAAACTCTAGATTCTGAATATGAAGCTATACCTTCTGAGTGAAAATTGTAAGTGGTGAGAAGACTTCTTAAAAGCTTATCCGCAGAACTTGAACAGTTTCAAAGAGAAAACCTATTCCACACCAAATGTAAAGTCTTTGTAAAAACTTATTATTTGATTATGGATAATGACTCTTGTTGTAATTGTTGTAATTCTGGTTGGTAGACAAGCTAGCCTTAACCGTTACATCATGCCCAAAACCTTACAAACTTCAATGGATCAAAGATGATGGTGGTGTAGTAGTTAATCAACAAATGAGTATCTTAATTTCTCTAGAAAATTATAAAGATAAGTTTAATGTGACATAGTCTCTATGGAAGCTTGGCATATTCTACTTGATAGACCATGATAATTTGATACAATCTATGCATGATGGTCTTACAAATAAAATAAGTTTCTCTCAAAATGACAAAAATATAACCGTGTGTCCTCCCACACCTTAACAAGTGAGAGAGAACCAAATAAAAATGAAAAAAAATATCTAGAAGAGAAGAAAAAATAGAGAAAAAAACTAAGTTGGAAAATCTCTCTCACTTAAAATAGAGGGTGAAAAGGAGTTGAGTTTGGAGGTTTGTGTCCTTCCAAAGAAGTTGTTCAACAAAAATCTTTGAGAGAATATAATATCAAATAGACTTAGTCTTGGAGCAACCTATTGAATAGACCAACTTATAGGACTAACCCTTAAGAAACTAAAGAGATGGAAAATCAGGTAAGTGACTCTTAGGTTAGATAACATGTTGGACGTGTTACATGGAACTAACATATTTTTCGAAATTAATCTTAAGAGTAATTACCATCAAATAATAATCAAAGAAGGAGATGAATGAAAAATTGCTTTTAAGATCCAGTTTGGATTGTACAAATGGTTAGTTATGCATCTTGACTTAACAATGCTCCTATCACCTTTATAAGATTAATTAATCATGTACTTAGCGATTGCTTAAGAATATTTGTGGTTATTTACTTTGATGACATCTCAATCTATAATAATTTAAATAAGAACTAAAATGAATTTTGTTCACTCCATATAAATTTTGAATTCTTTTAGTCAAATTAACAATATCTTATAACTATAATAAATGTGAGTAATTACAACTAATTTCTCTTAATCACTAAACTATTTTAATTCTAACTTGCACCCAATGAAAATTTAGGAACAGATTTTATGTGTTATGAAAATGAAATTTTGAAATATCAAATCCAAAATACAAGTAATGCATCTCACGAATTTTTGTTTTTAACAGAAAACAAAATCTAAAAACATATTTTAAGAAACAAAATTATGAAAAGATATCTTGAAAAAACTATTGTGGAAAGTCTAATTGAACAAAACATTCTAAAAACTCAAATCTAAGAAAAGCCAAGAGAAAGTAACATTTAAGGCAATTTAATACATAAGACTTTGGGAACACAAAGATCTGAAGTTGTTTGTAGCCTATAACTGAAGTCTCTTCCCCCTACATCATAAATCATAGTAATTCCTTAACCGCGTAAAGTTCCTTAGATTGTGTCTTTCCTTCACACTAGGACATTCAAACTGCATATCATTACGCCATCCCTTCCTTGCACTTTCCTATTCACAAACAAAAATGTTTTTTTTATACATATTCCAATAAATATTAATATTTTAATAATTTATAATTTTTTTAATTATAAAAGTTATTTTAATATTTTGTATTTTGCTTATATTTTTATTAATTTTTTTATTTAAATTCTTTTATTATAAATATTAATATTTTGTTGTAAACTCATTTAATCAAAATATCATTATCTATTCAGAAACTTTCTCACTTCCTTTCTTCAAGGAATCTAATTCTCTAACCTTCCCACCCCAACAACAACATACCCTAATTCCTTCACCATCCAACCTTCATAAACCCCCTCTTACCCATCTCATTCAATCATCTCCAATCCAATCCCATGCAAAATCATAACCCAATAAAACCATTCCCCTTGGCAATTTAGTGTCACAATAATCACACTTTGTTGCTTAACCAATTCTCCTTATTCTCAATACCTCAATTCCCTAGGATCAAGGTTCACACATATCATACTAAGGCTCTGTTTTTTTTTTTTTTTTTCTCTCTCTAGAGCTTGTCTTTCTTAAAAAAATATATTTATTTTTTTAATGTAGGAATTTGTAGTTTATGATTACTTTTAACGCGTACTTGTATCAAATTTAAAAATTAAAATTAAGCTTCTAAACATTGTCCTTATTAGAATTTTGCAAGGAGTCTTCTAATAATTAATTTTTCTTTAACACTAAAATAATATTGCAAACATAGATTTAGTCAACAACCCAGAAAATGTTGAAAAAACTTAGACGCAAGGTTAGCACAGCCCTGAGAAGTGGCCTTAAGAATGGGTCCAAACCCTATAAAAACCCATCACCACCACCTTCCTCACCATTACCACTTCCATTAGTACCAGTAAGAACAATGTCTCATACTAGAAAACATTCTCCTTTTCTGTTTCCACATACTAATTCCTCTGTTGTTCCTGATCCCTCCAATTTCTTCTCCCCAAACCTTCTCTCAAATCCCCTCCCCACTAATTCTTTCTTCCAAAACTTTACCTTGAAAAATGGTGATCAACCTGAGTATATTCACCCTTATCTCATCAAATCCTCAAACTTTTCTCTCTCCCTTTCATACCCATCTCGCTCTTTTAACCCCTCCTTCACTTACCAGGTCTTCAACCCTGATCTCACCATTTCTTCCTCTCAAAAGCCCCACCTTTCCCATTTCAACCATACCATCTCTTCCCACAATGATCTCAGTGTCACTTTGGACATCCCTTCTTCCAATTTGAGGTTTTTCCTTGTTAGGGGTAGCCCCTTTTTGACCCTCTCTGTGACTCAACCGACCCCTCTTTCCATCACCACTATTCACGCCATTCTATCCTTTTCCTCCAGTGATTCCCTCACAAAGCACACTTTTAACCTCAACAATGGCCAGACTTGGATTTTGTATGCTTCCTCGCCGATCAGGTTGAGTCATGGACTTTCTGAGATCAATTCTGATGCGTTTTCTGGCATAATTAGGATTGCCCTGTTGCCTGATTCTGATCCGAAGCACGAGGCTGTGCTTGACAGGTTCAGTTCCTGTTACCCTGTGAGCGGTGAGGCTGTGTTTGCCAAGCCATTTTGTGTGGAGTATAAGTGGGAGAAGAAAGGGTGGGGTGATTTGTTGATGTTGGCACACCCTCTCCATCTTCAGCTTTTGGCTGATGGTGGTTGTGATGTTAATGTTCTGAGTGATTTTAAGTATGGGAGCATTGACGGGGACCTTGTTGGGGTTGTTGGTGATTCATGGAGTTTGAAAACTGATCCTGTTTCTGTGACTTGGCACTCTATAAGGGGTGTGAGAGAAGAATCCCGGGATGAGGTTGTTTCGGCGCTTGTGAATGATGTTGAGGGGCTGAATTCATCTTCAATAACGACGAACTCGTCGTATTTTTATGGGAAACTGATTGCAAGGGCTGCAAGGTTGGCTCTGATAGCTGAAGAGATGTGTTTTCTTGATGTGATTCCTAAGGTTAGGAAGTATTTGAAGGAAACCATTGAACCGTGGCTGGAGGGGACTTTTAATGGGAATGGATTTCTGTATGATAGGAAATGGGGTGGCATTGTTACCAAACAAGGGTCCACTGATGCTGGTGCTGATTTTGGGTTTGGAATTTACAATGATCACCATTATCATTTGGGATACTTCGTTTATGGAATTGCAGTGCTTGCTAAGATTGATCCAGTGTGGGGTAGGAAGTATAAGCCTCAAGCCTATTCTCTCATGGCAGATTTTATGACACTGAGCAGAAGATCAAACTCGAACTACACAAGACTAAGGTGTTTTGACCTTTATAAATTACACTCATGGGCTGGAGGGTTAACTGAGTTTGCAGATGGAAGAAATCAGGAGAGTACCAGTGAAGCTGTTAATGCATACTATTCTGCTGCCTTGATGGGTCTGGCATATGGTGACACACACCTTGTTGCCACTGGATCAACGCTCACAGCATTGGAGATTCATGCAGCTCAAATGTGGTGGCATGTGAAACAGGGAGATAATCACTATGGTGAAGAGTTTGAGAGGGAGAACAAGGTAGTTGGTGTTCTTTGGGCTAACAAGAGGGACAGTGGACTATGGTTTGCGCCTCCTGAGTGGAAAGAATGTCGGCTTGGGATTCAACTCTTACCGTTACTGCCGATTTCTGAAGTGTTGTTCTCCGATGTTGATTTTGTGAAGGATCTTGTGGAGTGGACATTGCCTGCCTTGAACAGGGAAGGTGTTGGAGAAGGATGGAAAGGGTTTGTTTATGCACTGAAGGGAATATATGATAATGAAGGTGCATTGCAGAGGGTAAGAAGCTTGAATGGTTTTGATGATGGAAACACATTGACTAATCTATTGTGGTGGATTCACAGCAGAAGTGATGAAGAGGAATTTGGTCAAGGAAAACACTGCTGGTTTGGTCATTACTGCCACTAGGTATTGTTAATGATTTTCAGGTATTCAAAAATAAATTATGATAGTTTCTTACACTGTACATAAATAAATTTCTGTATATGGCTGATGTTTGTTTCTTACAATTTTTATCAAGTAAACTCTGTGTTGTGTGGACTTATGCATTCATTCTCTGTCATGAGGACATTATGGTTTAAGCTCTTCAGATTTAGCCTAGCTTCTTACCTCCACTTTTCAATTGTGTAGTTTTTTGCATTTCCATTTTGAAAATTTCAGGCAGCTGTTACCTGATGAATGCCCTCTATAGTCTAAACTCTAAAGGTGTCAAGTTTCTAAGAAAATTACAATCTGTTTACAACTGATATGCATTTTCTCATGTTACCTCTCATTCTTTTTTTGGGTTAATTTGGAAGGATTTCATAATTAAAAACCTGGAATGTTTCTCAAAAACATCTGAAATCATACAACTCAATTGTTTAGTAGTCAGCAGCTGTGCTACTGTTATGTTCCATGAGGCATCATATAATAGTTTTGAAACACTGGCTCATGGTGTTGCATTACAAGACATGGCATGGAGAAAACAATTAGTAGTCAATAGGATAATCATTGTCATACCATGAAGAAAATGCAGCTCATTCTATGGTGTCCCTTTTCAACAAAGATAACTTAATCATATAACTTTTTGTAATAGCAATTTGTCATCAACATATTGGTTTTATATTTTTCATTATCTGTGTAATCATGTATATGGAAATGCTAGATAATGTTCTCATTTTTTGAAACCAAACTATTTTTGTTTGATCATAATTTTTCATTACATCTCACACATACCATTTTGACCTCTTAAGGTTTTAATTTGAAATGGAGCTTAATGGTGTGATCCATGTAATGTTACCAATTTCAACTAGCTGATAACACTTCATTGTTCTTACTGTAAACTTTTGATTGTTGTAAGGCAAACTTCTTCTTAACTTGGTGGTCTCTTCATCATTCATACTGTTTCTTAGATGTGAAATTATTCTAAATTCAGTCATCATTATATATAGGGATCAAAATTAAGCTCTATAAATAGAAAACGAAATTATGAGTATTGATCTAAAAATGAGTTAAGTTACTCTTGAATTGTTCAGGTTTGACTTGTTAATGATTCGTGTATCTAGTTAAATAATTTTCTATTTAACTTGATTATTTAAATGAAATGAATTCAAGTTTTAAAAATTTGATATTAAGGATGTTTGAGTAATTCCTTCATATATATATTTGTATTTTTTTTATTGAAAATATATTTTATTTATCTTCATAGTGTTTCCTGAGTTAATTATTAAAGTAAGAGTTTAGTAAATTGGAATTCCAGTTGCTATATTGATAAATTTTAAGAAATAATTTAAGAATATTTGCTTAGAGATAAAATTTAAAAATTATAAATTGAATAAGTCAAACTCAAATTTAATTACTTATGATTAAATAAATGAGTAAGTTGGAGTTTCTAATTTTTAACAGTTTTTTTTTATCAAATAATAACTGTTTTTTATTAATTAAAACATAATTATTAAAAACATTTCTAACTCTCCAAATTACGTTTAAATCCAATCAACACCAAATAAAAAAATATAAATAAAAATAAAAAGGAAGTGTGTTGAATATTATATTACATTTGAAATTTTATTCTTTATTTACAATACAACATACACCAAAAGTACTAAATAAATAACACTTACATATATTAAATGTTTTACCTTAAATAGACTTAAATAAATTTTAAGTCTTTGATATTTATTTTGAATACTTAATATTTTTTTGGGTATTTTAGTAAATATAATATATAATATATTAGGGACACAAAATTTATATAAGTAATTTAAATTTTTAAAAAATTATATGATTGACCTGTTCCCCACCCCACCCCCCACCCGGGAACTTAAAAGCATTTTTTTTTAAAAAGTGTACAAAATATTATATAATTATGTAATAAATCGTATTTAAATTAAAATTAAAAGATAATTTATATTAAATTTAGAAAGAAATTATGAATTTTCAAGTTACATAATTTAGAATCCATATTATTTGAAAACATATTTTAGAATGTAGATTCTTAAATATATTTTTGAATCCAGAAATATGCATTTTGAATTTTCACATTAAGTTATTCAAAATATATTTCTAAATTTAAAAAGAAGTTATGAATTTTCAAGTTACATAATTTAGAATGCATTTTCATATTCAAATATTTAAATCGTATAATTTAGAATATATTTTCATATTATAAATTTTTAACAATATTTTTTTATTGTACAAACTAAAACGTATTTTTGTATTATCCAATCTCAAAATATATTTAAATTGTATAATCTAAAGTGTATTTTTAGTGTATACAATCCAAATATATATTTTTGAATTGTATAATTTGAAAAATATTTAAGATTACAAAATTTAAAATACATTTTTATATAAAAATTGTATCATGAATTATTATAGTCTAGATTAAACAATTCAGAATAATTATTTTTTAATTATGTAATGAAGAATGATTTTAATTATACATTATACAATTTAGAATAAATTTTTAGATTATGTAAAATATAATAGTTTACCAATCTATACCATTTGAAATGAAATTTTGGATTAAACAACTTAAAATATTGACCCATAAACAATTTTACCTTTTTTATAAGGAGAAAAAAAAATTCTTTGAAGAAGTTAAAGAAAGAAAAAAAAAATCTTTACACTCTAATAATAATAATAATAATAAATCACTCTACAACTATCTTTTAAAATAAAATATTGTTTTATAATAAAATAATAATTTTTTTAGATATGAAGTGATCCTTACCCCATTTTCTGCACTCAAGCCAAAGAATGGAATCATTTCTTCCATTTTTCTGTTTCTAAGAACATTCTTCCATTCTCTTCAAACAAACAATTCCTTTCTTCATAAATTTCCAAATTCCTTGCTTTTCTTTTCATCTTCATTTTTCTCTTCTGCATTAAGTACAGTAACCAACCCTTTCTATTTCCATATCCAACTAACTTAACGTCTTCCAAACTCACCATGTTTAAGAAACTTGGAAGAAAAATTGAAAGAGAAATCACAAAACCCTTCAAAAATAAACCACGACCAAGACCATCATTTCCACCTCCACCACCTCCTCCTCCTCCACCACCACCACCACTTCCTTCATCTACACCTCCACCGCCACCTCCGCCGCCATCTCCTCCTCCTCCTCCTCTTCCTAAGCAACCAAATGCTCCATTTCTCTTCCCTCAAGCTCACTCCACAATTCTCCCTGACCCTTCAACCTTCTTTGCTCCAAACCTTCTCTCTTCTCCACTCCCTACAAACTCTTTCTTCCAAAACTATGTTCTTCAAAATGGAGACACACCTGAATACATTCACCCCTACCTCATCAAATCCTCAAACTCCTCCCTCTCCCTCTCCTACCCTTCTCTCAACTTCAACTCTTCTTTCATAGCACAGGTTTTCAACCCTGACATCACCATCTCTTCCACTGAGAGCAAAACCACCCCAGGCTTACACGCCAGGCACGTCATCTCTTCCTTCAGTGATCTAAGTCTCACTTTGGACATTCCCTCTTCAAACCTCAGGTTCTTTCTTGTCAGGGGAAGCCCTTTTGTGACAGCATCAGTTACATGTCCCACACCACTTTCCATCACCACCATGCATGCCATTCTTTCACTCTCATCCAATAACTCCCTCACCAAACACACCTTGCAGCTCAACAATGGCCAATCGTGGCTCATTAACACTTCCTCGCCCATCAGTTTAAACCACAGCCTTTCTGAGATTACTTCTGGTGAATTTTCTGGCGTAATTAGGATAGCAGTGTTGCCTGATTCTGACCCTAAGTATGAGGCAATCCTCAATAGGTTCAGCTCTTGTTATCCTGTCTCTGGGGATGCAACATTCACAAATCCGTTCTGTGTAAAGTATCAATGGGAAAAGAAAGGGTGGGGGGAGTTGTTAATGCTAGCTCACCCTCTTCACCTTCAGCTTTTGAATGATGGTGGTGATAGTGGTGTGACAGTTCTGCATAATTTAAAATTTAGAAGTATTGATGGAGAGCTTGTTGGTGTTGTTGGAGACTCCTGGCTGCTGAAAACCGACCCGGTTTCAGTTACTTGGCATTCCACAAGAGGAATAAAAGAAGAATTCCATGAAGAGATTTTTTCAGTGCTTTCTGAAGATGTGGAAGCTTTGAATCCCTTGGGAATAACAACAGCATCATGCTATTTTTATGGGAAGATTGTAGCAAGGGCAGCAAGGTTAGCATTGATAGCTGAAGAGGTGGCTTTTCTCGATGCCATGCCTGTGATTAGGAAGTTCTTGATGGAGATCATTGAGCCATGGCTAGACGGAACTTTCAGTGGAAATGGTTTTCTCTATGAGGGGAAATGGGGAGGGATTGTTACTAAACAAGGGTCTAAAGATTCAGGAGCAGATTTTGGGTTTGGTGTTTATAATGATCATCATTACAATTTGGGGTACTTCCTTTATGGAATTGCGGTGCTTGCAAAGATTGATCCAGCTTGGGGAAGGAAGTACAAGCCTCAAGCCTATTCACTTGTGGCAGATTTCATGAGCTTGGGAAGAAGATCAGACTCTAAGTACACGCGTTTGAGGTGTTTTGATCTGTATAAATTGCACTCTTGGGCCGGAGGGTTAACTGAATTTGAAGATGGAAGAAATCAGGAGAGTACTAGTGAAGCTGTGAATGCATATTATTCTGCAGCATTGATGGGTCTAGCATATGGTGACACTCAACTTATTGCCACTGGATCAACACTTGCAGCATTGGAAATTCATGCAGCTCAAATGTGGTGGCATTTGGGAGAGGGACATAAACTGTATGAGGAAGATTTTACAAAAGAGAACAAGGTGGTAAGTGTTGTGTGGGCTAACAAGAGAGATAGTGGACTATGGTTTGCTCCTTCTCAGTGGAGAGAATGCAGGCTTGGTATTCATGTTTTACCACTGTCTCCTATTACCGAGGCCTTGTTCTCAGATGTTGGTTATGTGAAGGAACTTGTGGAGTGGACAGTGCCCAATTTGAACAGAAAATGTGTTGGAGAAGGGTGGAAGGGGTTTATCTATGCCTTGGAAGGAACTTATGATAAAGAAAGTGCACTGCAAAAGGTAAGAAGCTTGAAAGTTTTTGATGATGGGAACTCAATGTCTAATCTGTTGTGGTGGATTCATAGCAGGGGTGATGTGGAAGAGGAATTTGGTCAAGGAAAACAATGCTGGTTTGGCCATTACTGCCACTAATTTTTACCTATAAACCATCACCAAGTGTTTAAGAAGATTAAAATCTTTGGGAGGCACCAATATTTTAGAGTGCAATATTAATTGGTGTGAAAGTTGAGTATCAGTATCATTGTAAAGATAGAGTTAAATGAGATATTTTGTGTGTCAAATATGTAGCGTATTAAACAATGTTAGTTATTTTTTGGGGCAAGTTACCTTTAGTTATATTTGTATGTATAATTGTAGTAAATGTTGACTAAACAAGATCAAACGTGGATCAGCTGGTCTCGGATGAGGTTTTATATTAATAAAAGATAAAAAAGAAAATATATAAATAGATCAAATGGTAAAAAAGATTTGGATAGAAATACAAATGAAACCCACAAATTTTATATAAGCTAGACTCAACATCTTTGCAATCCATTAAGAATGTATATAAAAAGTCTTGTTATATAAACTCTTTGAAAAATAAGATGGATTTTATCGATTAGTATCAAAGCGAAAAATAAAATGAAAAATAAACAATAATAATAAAAAATAAAAATTGATCTTGGGTTGTCTTTGAGAAAGTGTTTGTTTAACGTTATGTAATTTGATGCTTATTTTTTTTTTTAAGGTGGACGACCCCTTTGTTGTAACAATTTCCTGGTTACAACTTTAGTTCTTTTAGAGTATGGACTTTCAAGTTCAATAGTTCCATTAGTTTTGATTTCTTTGACAACCCATAAACTTGACCCTTTTGTCTTCAACCATCTGGGTTGGAATTTTAGCTTAGCGTTTCTAAACATAATTGGTTGGCCATGTCTAAATTCATCTTGCACTATAATTACACACTAGCGCAGAAATGCTAATCAATATCATTCCCTGGCTGTTTCGGACCGGATATCATCATAGACAACATCATGTATTTTCGCTTCATGCACAATCCAGGAGGTAAGTTGTAAATAACTAGTAAAACAGGCTATGAATTGTCATTTGTACTCATATTACCAAATGGATTCATTCCGTCTGTAGCTAAACCAAGTTGGATATTTCTTGATTCTTTACCAAACTCTGGAAACTCATCATCAAAATTCTTCGACTGAATAGAATCAGCTGGATGTTGGTACATGCCATCACATTTCCTCTCATCTACATGCCATCTAAGATTCTTAGCATTGTTTGGGTTTGCAAACAAATGCTTCATCCTTGAAATGATGGGAAGATACCACATAACCTTCATTGGGGGTCCATGCTTTTCTATATCTTCAATAGTATCATCATCTTTTTGTTTCAACTTATAACATGATAACCCACACCTCGGACAACTTTTCAACAATTCAAAATCTTTCCGGTATAATATACAATCATTAGGACATGCATGTATCTTTTTATACTCCATACCCATTGGACAAAGAAT
>Ga0123342_1007428_pt1 | contig 14470 bp, 4 predicted proteins | sample Turbeawhitnodule_FD_89960 | JGI IMG/M metagenome (GOLD analysis project Ga0123342, IMG submission 89960) | Root nodule microbial communities of legume samples collected from Mexico - Turtle bean Mexico white nodule | ecosystem: Host-associated > Plants > Roots > Nodule | place: Mexico: Nepantla...
TGAAAAGTTGAGAATTGCTTAGAGATTGCATTGATCAAAGAGTGTGAGATAGGATTTTCATCTTGTATTGATTTCAGATCTTTTCTGTAACAAGTGTAATCCTTTGTACTTTTGAAAGAAACTTTGTGTGTATTGTTAAGAAGTGTTGTGTGTTCTTGAGGGGATCAAGATCGACATTCTTAGTGGTGTTGTGCTGGACCAAAGGAAGTGTGTGTCTTAAGGGGATTAAGGTCACTTCTTTGGTTGTGTTGTAAGTAATCTAGAGTTCATTGCTTAGTAGATTCTCAGTGGTTTCTGGGAAGACTGGATGTAGCTCTGGGTTTAGAGTGAACCAGTATAAACCTCTGTGTGCATTTTCTCTATCCTTTAACTCTTTAATTTCAGTTTTATATTTGTAAACTGGTATAAACAACCGATTGTTACTGTGAAACAACCGATTGTTTTTCTGGTGTTGTGCTTATTTGCTTTGTGTTTTGACAAACTGAATTCTGATTCAAGTGTTTCTCGAAGTAATTTCATTCTTGACTTAAAAGTTTGCGAAAATCCTCTTTAAACCATTCAGCTCCCCTCTAGTTTAAAGTCATACATTCTAACATATTCGAGAGGAAGGAGGGAATAGAAGACCGATCGACCAAAAAAGAGGGTAATCGTTCTCTTGATTCCAAGCACGTTCGAGAACAACTTCAAAGAGTTATCCAACGCTTATAGAATTGAGTGTCTACTCTAAATTGCTTCTTCGAATAAGTATTGAATTTTTTTTTATAAATGATTGAAAATGTAATGAAATAGCATTGAAGGAAAGTTGTAATGCAGGATATAAAAAACTCCAATTTGCTTATTTAGATTTGCAAACAGATCCATCGAATTTAGAATATTTGAAAAACAAAATATAAGAAAAAATAGAAAAATAAAATATATCAAAGAGAAACAAAACTTTGAGAAAAAAATATTGAAAAAAAATGTGATATAGAATCTCAAGATTAAATATGTAAGAAAAAGAAATTTATAAATGCATGCATGTCAAAGGAAGATTATCTAATACTATCTACAACAACATTCACATTTTTGAGACATTGTAACTTAGTTGGACAAAATACACGCCGGAATTTTTCTTAGTCTTCTACACTTTTTTTTTATGATTATTTTAGTGTCATCCACATGTAAAACTAAATCTTTCTAGATTGATTCTATTATGAGATTTTATGTTATTTAGTTTTATTCTTCAATTTCTATATCATATTGTGTTATAGGTTTTTTGAAATTTAATTTAAGAGATAAAAGACTAAAAATCTCACACTTGGAGATGAGTGAAGTACTAAAAAATTAATGAACACTTATTTCATTAATTAGATTCTGACGCTTGTTTAATTAAATTAAATTCTGTCAAAAAATTGAATAAATGATAATCATATAACAACTGATGAAAAATCCGATGATAAATGAACTTGAGAATTATTTCACTTTCTAATTCATTTTGTTATTATTCCTTTTAATGACTTAATAACAACAATCTCTTTAATCTATTTTTTATTTACTATTCTTTCTAATTAACATTTGCATACATACACAAATCCTGTTTAATTGGGATTATAATTAAATTAATTGAAAGGTGACTAAGTTGATTATTCCTATCTATACTCGAATTTTGTTTACTTTTCATACCACTGACAATATGTGTTGTGCACTATACGATCCAAAAATATTACATTAGAGGATCTACATTTACACTGTTTTACTTGATTGAAAACTACAACCATCCTTAATACCTTAACTTTTTAAATTTATATATGTTTATATATATAGTTGTGATTAATCCAAGTTAGTTTACTCTCTTACATTTTTTTTTATCACCAAGTTTACTCTCTTACATATACACTGTGGTCTTGTAATAATTATTATAATGCGTGATTGGATAATGTTAGCTGCAAATTTAACAATTATAAATATACATAAAAAGGTTGTCTTGCGTATTTTAGGTTCAATATTTTTTCAATCCTACTATTATAATGAACTCTTTTAATTTTTTTCCACTATTTCGAATGTTATTAATTTAATCGCATTTTAAAAAAATAATCAATATGATATGTTTTATCAAATTGATGTGTGATATGAAACTTTAAATATTAATCGTGTTTTACATATTTTTAATTGATGATAATTATTATAAAAATAAAATAAAATGAAATAGGAAAATCATTTTATGTAGAAGCATAAATTATTTGAAAACCTAAAAGAAAATTACCGAAAACCGACTAATCATGTTATAACTCAGCAAACTTCACATCATTATGAATAAATAAAATATTTTTGCCGCACTGATGAATAATGAAATCATTATTCTTTTCATATTAAAAAGTGAAATTTAATTTCATTTTTTTAAATATTAAAAAGAGTTGTACCTAACTAGAAATAATAAATAACTTAATGAGTGAAACAGCTTTATTAAATTATTCTTACTATATCCGATGATTCATCACATAATTATTTATTTAGTATAATTAAAATTTAATGTTTAATTGAAAACAACAATAAGTTAGAAACAAATATGTTTGTTTCATGTTTTCTTATCAACTAGTTTATGCAGTTAAATTAAACTTATAATTTTATTTCTTAATATAATATCACCCTCATTCAAATTTATCTTATCAAAAGTTTATTAAATAATTTGTTATTGTTATCGAACAAGTTATAAATATATAATTTTATAAAATTAAATTAAATTTAAGACTCATATCTTATAATGACATTTATGTATAGGATACATGGTAGCATTATATAATTATTTAGTTAACATATATTAGAAATAGACATGCAGTATATGTCATATACTTTGAGGTAGTATTATGTGTGGTCTGAAAGACGGTCGGCGAAAGTTTGTTAATTATTTTCTTATTTTTGTGATTGTGGAGGAAGAGTCGAACAAAAGAACCTTAGCTACCTCACATATCTAACAATTGAAAATGCATGTTGATGCAGTGAGTGCCACTTAATTTTTCCTTCAAATTAACTATTATTGGTTGCACATGGATCCTTTGTGTTGATGAAAGCATCTTTATTGATGTGCAAGAAGAGACCATCCTCCTAAAACTAAATGCAAAGTTACACTTGGATACCATATCAAGGTGTATTTTACATCAATCTGTTTCGCACTACCAAAGAAAAGAAAACAGTGATAATGTTATTATTGTCACATCAATTCGATATAAGCTTCTAGCAGGTACAAATACATTACATCCATCTGCATTTTCCCTCTTCATGTAGCCTTTTTTTTGTGCGTATTCTCTTAGCTCTTATATTTTAAGGATCATAAAAGCAATTAGAACCCTTGCTTTGACTAGCTACTATTTTAAGACAGATTCGCAGCAAGGTCACATGAAATTTATTTATTTCAATATCTTACATAAATTCATACTGGGGAAGGCTTTAATCATTATTGCAAACTATTCACTTCACTATGTCTTAACATTTTTCCAAAGGCATTGGAAACATCTAGGTCCCACAGAATAAAGGAACATTATACTTTAGGGTTAATCAAACACATTTGCATTTTAACACAAGACAATATCCATTGTCAAGTCTCAACTACCATATCTAAAGTTTATACTTACACATTAATTAATCAGTTAAACACTAGCCCTTGAAGTGATTGGCACATGGAAAATTGATATATTTTATCAGTATATTGCTCTTAATGACAAACAACTTTAGCCATTGTGTTGGCTAAAGATGGGGCAATGATCAATATAAACAAGACACGTAAAAAGGGCTGTTAGATTCTATACTATTGGGAAAGAAACTACCCTCAACACTGTATATCCAGTGCCAACACTACCTTCCATGCTAGGGATTGCCATTCACCATTTACTCATACATAACCCACTCCTTGCTCCAGATAAATCTTAACAAAACCCTTAAATTTAGGGTCATTACCACATCTCAAATGAGAAGAGTTAATTCACTGTACCATAAGATGGTCTTCTCCAAAAGAAAAAGGAAAGCAATATTAACTTAAATATGTAATGTCAATTCTAAACCCAATATACATTTTTCAAAACTCTAAACAGATGGAATACTTTCCATCATTATGTAAAAACATTAACAAAAAAGCTTTTCCTATTTACTGTATTATGGATTAGTTTTACAATCTTTTCAAACTGGCAGTTTTCCACAACATATATAGAACTAACTTTGCTAAACAACATAATATTAATATAACAATAGCAAATCTAATACTCTAAAAAAATAGTGTCCTCACTTTATATTATACAACAAACAATGCCAATCGCATTGATAAAAGTGCTTCTTAAAAAATCAACACAAGCTCTTTAATTCTGCTATGCGCCCCCAAGTTTGTACTTAGATGAAGCAACCAAGATCTATCCCTTCATATATTTATGTAATTAAAATATCGAAAAAATATAAATTAGTACTTTCATTTTTCAGATCCCCATCACCTACTGTTTCGTGATAAATTTAGTCTCACATTTTACTTTCAATTATCACCATACACCCTTGATACAAATTTATTTGATTTTCCATTTTAAACAAAATGCTCCCACCTTATGATAGTATTGTCAAAGCTTACTGTAAATATTTAATCAAGCTTTATTACATAAACTCAAGTGAAAATACATTCATGATTACAAGACACCTTATTTTCGAATCCGCATAAAATACATTCACAATAACCAACATCAACATGAACAAATGTACAAGGATATGTTAGTAATTGAACAACTTTGTGGCAGACATCACAGTCTAGGAACTTGTTGCTGAGAAAGAGCACGACCCGAGATGAGGTAGACTTTGTATGTATGGGCTCGAGCTAACATGTCACTCATGTGTAGCCTCCAGTTACTACTTGGAACTTGAAGAACTCAAGTTGGAAAAAGAAGTTTCACCTGGTGCCAAAACCCTTATCTCAATGCACTTCGCAAGAAAAATAAGAGTCTCAAACTGCAAACCTTAATCTATCCCTAATTGGAAAACATGTATCCATCAACCTCTTACCATCACTTTTCAGCAACTCCACAAAAATAGAGCCCTTTATAAGCAAAACTTGGCAAAAATCTTGCATGTCAGACTTGTAATATATAGAAAACAATTAAGTTGAGAAAAAGTACATCAGAAAACAGTGCAGTAATAAATCAATATTAGGAAACCGGTGCCGAGACACAATTATAACAGCATGCCCTTGCTTATGAAGTCCAAAAACTCAGATAAATTAAAGATACAGTAAATACTAGTGGGGTCTTACATAGAAAGGAAAAGGGAGCTCCCTTCAGTCCAAGTACAGGAAACTTAAGAACCAATTTGTCTCCCGCATCATTCACTCATTTGATGAGCATCTTTGAGTATCACTCAGCATTTGGATGAATGAGTCGGCAGCTAATTGAATCTTATTGCCACCTATGAGTGGACTGAAGAAAGCTCACTTACCTACATTTGTTAAGGCTCAGGTTTTTGGTGTTCTTCAACAGTTTGGCTTAGTTGAAGAACAAGTATACAGATCTGCATGACTATCCACAAGAAATAGAAGAAACTGGTGTTAAACATAGGCAAACAAGATAAGTAACTGTTATGCTGGGTATTGAGAAGGAAAAATAAAGCAAGGAAAATATCTTACATAAGAATCATGAACCATGTTATATCCAGAAGGATGGCTCGACCATCTTACATCTCACAGACTGGCCACAACATTCATGATACTCTAATCTTAGCAAGCGACTCACAGAATCTAAGAAGAGATGAAGGGCTTTATATAAGCTAGAAGAGAGCAGGGTTCTGAATTTAATTCTTGACAGTTAATTTGTAAAATAAAATAATATATGTATATATATATATGGTAAACAAAAAAGAAATCATTCAATTGACATATATTAATTGTGTAAAACATGAAATTAGATGTAAATTGAAAATTAAGTAACATGGAAAAATATAAAATATAAACAGCTACAGGTGTCTCCAATTAAGAAAAAAAAATAGAGTTACATCTATTCTTTATTTTATCTATTTTTATTGGAAAGTTATTCATATTCTCCTTTAATATAAGAGCAGTAATCTCAGTCATTTCCTAAAAAAAAACTACTTGAATGTGTACTCAGTATAGAATAACTTTAGAAATAGAGAAGAAGAATATAAAGGATTATTTTTAAGCAAATGGTGAAGTTTAGTACTAAATTTATATGAGAGTAGGCTATTTAAAAAGAATTATAAAAATGGATAAGTTATTTTCAAGGAGCACAACTTCACTCTTATTATTTGGAAGCTCTTGAATATAATTTGGCAACTAAATTAATAAAAAAGCCATAAGAACTAAGACATTATCATAATTTCATAACACCATCTTGATCTAGCCTAATCAGTGTTGCTAACTTTTTTCTAAAAGTTGAAGGTGTCTCACATGTAAAAATAATATACAGAAGTATGCATGTAATAACTTCACTGTGTTATTTTTATATTAAAGTTGTCAGACAGTTTATTTTTTTAATTTTATACCTTTCAGTGTAAAAACAATAACTAAAATCGTACAGGAATACAATAACCTCTTTATATTATTTTTAAATTAAAGTTATCATACAGTTTAATTTTTTAATTTAATTTATATAAAATGATAATTTATACTTTAAAAACAAAAATAATTGTGTAAAAAATTACGAAAAATTACTATTATTTATTGAATAAATGATGATTAGTATAATAAATTGTTTGATTAATTTTAATAAGTTTGGTTAATTGTTTTATAAAAGTCATAGATAATGTGTAGTTAATTGTTGCATAATATAAGTTTGGTTGTTTTATAAAAGTCATTGATAATGTGTTTGAACTTTTTAAAAACATATAATAAATAGTAATTATTTTGTATGAACTTTTGTTATTTAAATTGTGGAGTATATTATATGTTTGATTAGATTGATAGTATTTATATTTTAAATAATGACTACCAATAAAATAGAAAAAGATAATATTATTAAATAAACATTACAGAACATAATAATTTATAAATGGATAAGTTTTTCTATTATGATTTTATTTATGATATTAAGATTATTATTTTTATTAATAATTTTATTTGGAACTGGATGAAATGACAAGAATAACAGGTGACTATAACATAAGAGCAAAAGAAATTTAAAAGCTTATAATCTAATTGTATACCATTTGTAGTCTATTATGGTTAAATGACTACACCAAACACTGAATTTTCTCAATTAAATGTTAGGTGATTTTATTTTAATATTATAAATTATAATTATAAGTTATTTATGTTAATATATGTCATTAATATGTGTATGAAAAGATTATATATAATATAAAAGTAATGTAAATAAAAATTACAAAATATGCTGATAACATTGTATACAATGTTTTGTCTTAATTCTGTAACTGGTGGTTTAAGAGAAGAAATATTAAATTTTAAAAATATACTTTCTCATCGTACAAAAACATACATGATGACCAATTCAAAATTATTCTAATTACATCATTCAATTTGCTGAATGAATCATGTCTTGATATGACTGCACACTTTGACACCTAACTGTACATTTTATATAAATATATTTCAGAAACTAAATAACAAAATGAATGAAAAAAATTATAATTTATAATGGAGAACAAATTATGCATTCAAACTTGAGAATACTCTTTCTAAAGGTTTTTTCTTGTACAAAATAAAATTCTATTTTAGCTTCTTTCATTACTTTTCTCTTAATTCAGGGCTAAGATTTATTTATTTTATTCCTTTATTATATCTTACAGATAGATGTATAACCAACATTTGTTAATTCTTTCAAATCCTAATCCTAGAAGAGACCTTAAATAGATAAACAGATTGAAATTATTATTAGTAAAAGAGGGTGAGATCTTGAATAAGTTTATAGATTCTTAGTAGTAATATGGTGTTGTTTAAAAGGGTAACAGGGTACAATTTACAAATCAAAGTACTTAAGTTGTTTTTTTGTTGAAGAAGTGTGTTACTAATGTGTGGTGTTTGATTGAATATTAATTTTGAAAGAGAAGGATAGGGTGGAGCAGACATATGCATATGAGTGGATGATGGATGAGTGGGTACAGAAATGGGTCTTGTCAAAGGAAAAAAAAAGCTGTCTACCAAATATGGAAGAGATATGGGTGTCCCTTGCATTCATCTCTCTTCCATTACCATCTTCATTACCATTTCATTTCAATTTGTCCAATCATACCTTTTTCTCATTACCCCTCACCTGTCCATCCATCCAATCACCTTCAATTCATTTCCTCTATTTCGTGTATAGCCCTAACCTACCATTCCACTCCCAATTTATGACTCTTTTCGGAACTCGTTAATGTCAGCACTTCTGTCACCACCACTAAACAAACAATCTCTCAGTTTCTGTTTAAATGCACTTCCCTCCTTTCTTTATCATCACATCACACGTTACCACCTTTACTTAATCTCTCCATAATCATCACTTAATCTTTACAAATTAAGGGTTGTTGTTCTTCCAAATCAATCAAGATATCTTGCTTCAAAAGTAGTTAATGGTATTAACCTAAAATAGATAGTCTCTGGTGGGAGGTTTACTTGAAGAACGAGAAGGAATTATGAAAGTAAAATTGATTAGATTTATCGATAGAGAGGAAAAGGAAAAGGTTACAGATAACATAGCAGAACACGTGATCAGGTGTGGAAACTATGGTGAGAAAGGAGGTGGAGAGTGATAAAAGTATATTATTAGAAAGAGAAAGGAAAGACAGAGAAATTGTGGACGAAGTACAGAGGCAGACTAGATAGGTACTGAGCTACGAGGTCACTTCATGCGACAACGCCATATGATATGATATGTGCAGTCACACTTCACCATTCAAACTTCAAAGCTTCCTGCTGCAACACTGCTTAAATAACTCTAATTAAGGACTGCTAATAAATAAATAAATTTCAATATTTTTTAAAAACTAATTTTTACACAATTTGAAAAACTGGACCTTTTTGTGAACTCTCGTGAAGTTTTGAATCTCCATAATTTATTTGTGTATATATGGCATTCACTGGTTGGTTGTTTCTTGAAATTTGACTTTTCAAAATTAAAATAATAATATTTAAAAAAAAATACAGTCTATTGTTATTATTAAGTTTCCTTTACAGCATAATGATAATTATCAAAATATAATGACATAAAAAACAACTTATAAACATTTGAGTACATTATATTTTTTATTGAAATAGATTTCCAAAATAATATAAAAACAAAAGCAATATTAAAACAAAATAAAGTGGTGTTTATATACCTATTTTTAGACATAATTATCATTTTTTTCCTAATACTTTATTCAATTTAATCTTCTGAATTTAGGATGGTCTTCTTTTTTCTAACAATAGACTCAATTAATTTTAAAACGATAAATCTATTAAAATGAAGATGATATAACGTAAGAGACTATAATAAATTGTTTTAAAAACAATTAAATTATTTTGAATTTTTAGAAATATAAAGACTAAATTAAATAAAGTCATAAAATATTGGAAAAATATATAATTATATCTTAATTTTAAGTTTTTCTATATTTATAGAAAATTAAACTTTTTTTTACATTTTTGTAATTAAATTATAAAATATTTTGATATTTTGAATAATGTCATGCATATCACTGACTCTCTTGTAATAAAACTCAAACTTTTCAATTTTAAATTGGTTGAGATAAAACTCAAATATATTATTATATCAACTAAAATAAGATAAATAAATTATTTATATTTAAAATGATTTTTATTATATAACAAAAATTTATAAAATAATTTTTAAATTTATATATAAATTAATTATTTAAATTTTAACGACTAGTATTTTAAATTTGTCTTTAAAAAATTAATTTAAATATAAAATAATAAATAGATAAAATATTGATAATTAATGACTAGATTTTAATTTAAAAATTATTTTATAAATTTTTATTAATAATAAAAATTACTTTACATATTAATAATTTTTTTAATTTATAAAATAATTTTTAATTTAATCAATTTGTAACAGTGTAAAAAAATAACAACAAAATATATTTGAATTTTAATCCTAAAAAATATTAAGATTGCATAGATAATACTCGTTTGTGATCAATTCTTACTATAATAAAACTTTTAATTTTTGTTCAAATCAATCGTTTGTGATGGATGCTTACTATAATAAAACCTTTTAAATTGTTCTTAAATTAGTCGTTTGTGATCGATGCTTAGTGTAATATGATCTATTGATAAATATGATCTATTGATCCTTCGAAATAAAAATAAATAAATAAAATTATTAAAAAAATCATAAAATAAAAATTAAATTTTAAAAATAATAATTAATTATTATCTTAATTAAATTAAAAATATTTTAAATATTATTTTAAAAAAAAAAACAAATAATAATAATTATTATTAAATAATTTTTATATTAGTATCTAATTAACTTTAATTATCTATTAATTAAATTTTAAAAATAATAATTAATTATTATCTTAATTAAATTAAAAATATTTTAAATATTATTTAAAAAAAAAACAAATAATAATTATTATTATTAAATAATTTTTATATTAGTATTTAATTAACTTTAATTATCTATTATTTAAATTTTAAATTTGATAGTAAAAACTTTCACCAATTTAGAAACTATTTCACAATAATAAAAACTAATTTAAAATATTTTTTTAATTTTTAAAATAGTCTTTAATTTAATTAATATAATAATTATTTTTAAAATTAGTTTTTACTTAATAATTTTTTTTAAATATTTATTAAAAAAAATCTATTTATTAATTCTCTACTTAACATGTCTTGTGCAACTTTTAGGTTTTTTTTTTTTTTAGACATACTTAAACTATACTACAATACTTTTAGCTAATGGACATAGAATTCTCTATCTAACCTAAGACAGAACTTAACAATGATAACACTCTTATAATCGGTTGACCACTTCATAGTCAGGCATGAATTAGAAGACCTTAGTTGATTCATTGTGCAACATTCAACTGTCACCATGATGTCTACTAAGTGGACCATAAGATCAATTTTTGGTGCAAATGTACGTCAAAGGTGGTAAGGATATTCATGTATCCTATTGCAACATCCTACTTTTCATATAATAAAAATAATATAACATAATAAGGAGTATCTTGTGTATGGATGTTTGTAATAATTAGGGTAGAAAGATATTTATTGAGTATCACTTGTGTTATGTTATATGTCCTTTAAGGGTTGTGAGCATTAGAAACAAGTGGTTGTAATATGAATCATTTTAAACTTCTACACTATCAATCATTATATGTACTTTATATTTACACTATTAAATTTATATGTTTTTTATTTTTTTATTTGCATGTTTTTCTTATTTTGATTGGTGTTTTGATCTCTTGATTTATTTATTTATGATCAAGAGCTTTTAATAGTTGTGAGTATGTTGATTTTGTGGTGATAGCGGTTGGTAAGCTTCTAGATTTCTCTTATTATTTTTTATAAAAGTTTTCATGTTAGACATTGTTATGCAACATCTGAGCTAGACTGACACCTCAAGTAACAACAATCACATCCCATCACATAAAAAAAATATTATTAAAAAAAGAAAAAAGAAAAAATACAAAAATATGGTGAGACTAGACCAAAACTCATGTGTTAGTTAACAAAAACAACGATACATAGTTAAACTAGACTTATTCATAAAGAATTCTAAAAACAAACTAGATGAAAATCTATTATATCAATGAAATGATCATCTATAAATAAATCATAAATTAGCCAACTTATCAGCACACGCATTCCTTTCACGAAAAATATGAGTAACCCTAAACCTGATTTTCCCACAGTAATTAAGACAAGTATTTCATCGATTATGACGCATCCACAAAACAACATTAATCCTAGCAGTAAACACATTACAGATAAAGGCAGAATCACATTCAAGCCAAACATTAGTAAGTCCCATCTTTTGAGCTTCCTTCATAGCATGTATGACTCCATAAAACTCAACAACCATAGAAGTCTAGACTTCAAGAAATGCAGAGAAAGCACAAATAAATTCTCACATCTAACAGGAAAATGACAAAGAACTTTACCACTACGAGTATAAATACCAAAAATCTTAATCACGTTGAAATCCAACATATCATTCTTCATTAAAGCTTTAGACGAATTTCCCACTAGACAAGTTAAATCTTTAATTACCGAAATAACCATAGAAACCTCAATCTTATCCTGAAATCTAGTTATAGGATCTCTCTTTTAATAGGAGTTGTTTTGTAAAAAGGTTGGATTATCCCTAAAATAGTTCATATTTATTTAATTTTTTGTTTGCTGATAAAAAATATTATGCAATTTTATATCATTGTTTGAGTAATTTTTTTATAAATTGGGCTCATTGACATTTTGGTATTTAATAGGTGAATTAAGTGTTATGACACTACTATAAACAAAATTATATTTAATATTGATTATTTTCTAGATTTTATTACATATTATCCCAAACCGTTGTAATATATTGTTATTTTTTTATTACAATGTTAGTTTTATGCCTTTTTCAATTAATAAAAGTTGCTGAAGCTCTAATTTGCATTAATGGACTCTCTGGTTCATTAGATTATGAGTTCTAAATGAATATTACAAAATATAATATTCAAAACATTAGAGGAATCCATGAGGAACTTAACAATTAATAAATGGGTATGCATATATGAGTTTTGTAAATGGTTGCTTTTAAGGTCGGTAAAAGAAGTAAGATTTGAGAGTTGGAACTTACCATTAACATGTATGTGTAGAGATGGCAATGCACGATCATCTATACGCATAGGCTCATCCTGTATTTGCCCGCAAAATGTGGGTTAGATTGGTCAGTTTCACATAATGAACATGGACTGATATCTTTGTTCCTGCATAAGGGCCAATGTATAATTATTTTTTAAGAAATTCAATAAAAAAATGTTTGCTACTAAAAAGTTGAATATAAAATAATTCAATCAAAATATTTGTTATTTTTTACTGAAAAATTGAATAATAAAATTCTGTAATTATAAAAAAATTAAATATAAATTTATTATAATTGAATAAAAAATAGAACTTTGTTAATGAAATAAAACATCAAACAGCAATATTCCTTTCTTCTATTTCAAACATAGTCAAACATAAATAATTCAATTAAGATAAAACATCAAACATCAATGTTCTCCCTTTTCAAAACCTATCCAAACATCAAACATCAATATTCTCCTTTTTCAAAACATACCCAAACATCAAACAACCACACTCTACAATAAACATAGTCGTGGTACAAAATAAAATATGATTCTACTTGCATAATAAACCTTTTCAAAACCTATCCAAACATCAAACAACCACACTCTACAATAAACATAGTCATGGTACAAAATAAAATATGATTCTACTTGCATAATAAACAGGGAGAAAGTCAACATATAGAACACAACAACCTCATATCATGTTTTGAAATGAATAAGATCATTAAAAACAATAAAAAATCCAATTCAAATATTTAAGACAGCTAAATACGTAAATTTCAAATATTTAAGCCCACCCTACATAACTCGCAGCCTGCAAAACGCAACCATGTGGAGTAAAAATGACACTAGGATCCACTAATACAATATCGTACAATCATTGCATATAATTGTGTATAATTTGACAATTATTATTTTCTTCTTCGCCAAAGACGTCCATGCCAAGATAAATGAGACCTTTGTCGACTACTTCTCTTATACGGCGCTCGGTGTTCTGTTATGTTCTCGTACCACTCGTTACCGTCGCTCTTATACGGCGCTCAGTGTTATGTTCTCGTACCACTCGTTACCCCGTCAATGATGCAGTCGCCGGGCTGGAGTTGGTCTGAGAGCGCGACGATGGTTTGATCAACGGGGGCGCCAGCCTTAACGAGGATGATAACGGATCTGGGACGCTGGATGGATAACATGTTTTGAAATCAATAAGATCATTAACGTAAATATCAAATATTTAAGTCCACCTTACATAACTCGTAGGCTAGCAACAATATGGAGTAAAAATGACAATAATTTAGTGAACTGATTATATTACTAACGGACATGATAGTTAAATTAAAAGAAAGTAATATATATAGGTGTGTACGAACACTCTCTCCCTCCAAATTATAAGGTATGATTCACTAATCATGAGATTCTATCCTTATTAAATTAATTGCATCTAATTGTGTACAATATCGTACAATAACGTACAAAAATTGCATATAATAATTGTGTATAGTTTGACAATTATTATTTTCTTAATAAATTATTTGCATACCTGCGTATTCCATTCCATTATGGACCATCTTTACAAAGTGTTCAGAAGTGTTCAGAACCTCCCTCGCTGATGTACCTGACGCAAGACTAGCAACCATGTGGAGTAAAAATGACATTACAATTTAGTGAACTGGTTATATTACTAACGGACATGATAGTTAGATTAAAAGAAAATAATACATATAAA
>Ga0123342_1007429_pt1 | contig 14461 bp, 4 predicted proteins | sample Turbeawhitnodule_FD_89960 | JGI IMG/M metagenome (GOLD analysis project Ga0123342, IMG submission 89960) | Root nodule microbial communities of legume samples collected from Mexico - Turtle bean Mexico white nodule | ecosystem: Host-associated > Plants > Roots > Nodule | place: Mexico: Nepantla...
ATGCTTCAAAACTCTTTGAAAAACTCAAATTTGTTTTTCTTTCTTGTTGTTTGTTATAAAATATTAACAAACTATTTATAGTATTCAAATCTTGGTCAAAGCATTTAAAGCAGGAGCGTATTCAGTTATGAAATCAATTAAAGCTTCTTTAACAAACAAAACTGTTTTCTGTTAGGATTCCAAACAAACAATCGGTTGAAATAGCGAATCAATCGGTTTTTTGGGTTTAACAGCAAGTCAACCATCCAAAACAGTTTTCAAACTTTTTCAAAAAAACACCTAAGTATAAAACAATCAGTTGTTTCGACAAAATAACAAGTTGTTTTTCACTTAGTTTGAAAAACACTTTAATCTTAAAAGATTTGAAAAACACTTGAGATTTAGATTCAACAAAGAGTGGATTACAAATATAATCTACCCCAGATCCTATTCTAAAGCACCTCAGCAACAACAAGCACATTCAACCTTCCATCAAACACAAAGGATTTGGATTCTTCAAAGCTTGAATACACTTGATTCAACATCATCGACAGGGGGAGAACATTGTATGTTGACTCAACAAATCCCTTTATAGTCTCAAACAGTCATCCCGGACATGGTTTTCAACATTTTCTCATGTGATTAAATCTGCAGGATTTCAACAGTTTAAGGCAGACTACTCTCTATTTACAAGACAAAATAACTCATCATTTACCGCCTTTTTTATTTATGTGGACGATATTCTTTTGAAGGATTGAATTTTCTCGTTCCAAAGCTAGTATTTACATGTCATAAAGAAAATATACGCTTTATATTTTGCAAGATACGAGACTCACAGATGTTCGTCCAGACAAATTTCCAATGGAGCCTAAGTCAATATATACATTTTTTGACGCTGCGACATAAGTTGGGGTTCATGATTTTCACCTACCAACTTGAGGGGAGTATTAAGGAAATAATAATTTGATAATTATTGTAGGTTATTGTACGCAATTATGCGTAACTAATTTAATAATGATAGAATCCCATGATTAGTGAATCTCTACATAATTAACTTGTAATTTGGAGAGAGACATACACTTGTATATATTTCCTATATATGGAGTGATGTAAATACACACTAGAGAATAAAACATCTTCATTTTTCTTATTATCTTCTTATTTACAATTTTCTTATACTAATGCTAGTTCAACCCAGAGAAGAAAAATAATTCAAGAACCAAAATATGAGTTATGAACAGTCTAAAATCAATTTTGGACCAACAAAGTTGCATTGCATAGAACTCCATTTTTCTTACACAAACAATTTGAGATGCAACTTACACCTTTACACTAAGTTCATAACAATCACGGAAGAAAACTGCTGCAAGATGCATTGCCATCACCTTTTTGTTCCAGAGACCCTCATTAACCAAGCAACCAGCATACCAACTTTACCAAGCCATGGTTGTGCATAGGTAAGTTATGCATGAAATGAGACCAATTTGCTTAAGAACCGATAATGAATTGAATTTTAAAAAAAAAATCTGGTTTGACTTTAATCAAACCAATTTTGAATCAGTTTTAAAATTGATTTTTACTAGAAAATCCATCTTAATTAAATCTAGTCATAAATCAGATTTTTAAGTTTGTTATTACAAAATCCAATTATACAAAATGATGTTTACAGAACACAAAAGTTTTTAATACGGTACAAAACTAGTCTTTGATACTAAAAGCTACTTTCAGAAATTTAGAATAAATTGATGCTGCATAATAGAACAGGAATGGAAGTCTTCGGATGTGTACTTTAAAAAACAGTAAACTTAAAAGACATGAAAAGAAAATAGCTAACAATTGTTTTAGCCAGAAAATAAAACTAACCATGTGTAGAAAAAGTATTTCTTTTCCAAATGAAGATGAATCAAGCTTGGCAAAAACTATCTACCAATATTCCCAATTATACAATAAGATGTAAGTACATTTAATGAGAATAAACTTGAGACTTGTAGAGTCATTCTTACAAAGTAGCTAAACAAACTTTTTGTAAGGGTTTAAATTTATGTGAAATTCATGTTAATAATGATCTTGATGTTCAAGAATTTCTATTATATGTTATAGATGTTTCAGAGAACAATTGGAACATACCATCAATTTGGAATAACAGAGTTTGTTCCCTTTCTCTCTCCCAATTCATATGTATGTGCATGGTTAACATATATCTAAATGTACTTCTTGAAGAAGTTCACCTATGGGTGATACCCTTCATTCTCATTCAAAGTGTGAGAATCACCGAAATACACAACATAAGTTAAACACTATGTAACTATTGCAACGATGAATCACCAAAATCAATGGGAGTCCTTCAAACCGACGACAATGGTGGACAAAACCAACAACGGTAATGAGAAGTGCTAGGATTCTGCGAGAGGAGTTAGAGGATTTGCGATAACGAGAGTGAGAAGAGTTAGGGTTTTGTGAGAAGGTTCACAAGAGTATGTGATAACGAGAGTGAGAGGGTCCGAAAGAGTTAGTGAAAGGATCTGTGTGAGGGGTGAGAGGATAAGTGTGAGGGGTGTGAGGTTTCCAAAAGCGTCGAGGTTATAGTTTTCCGAAGGTCAAATTGTGTGGTTTCCAAAAAAAACATGGGAAAGAGAAATGGTATGGAGGGAATGAAAATGCAAGAAAATGTATATTTCAAAGGAGAATTATGGCGGTTTTAAATAAAACGTTTTGAAAGAGAAGTTGTTATTAAGTTATCATATTATACGGATAATTGTAGTGAATTTTAATAATCGTCATATTAAAATCGCCACTTTTTTGTAATGACGTTAGACGATAAAGAAAGAGACCATAAGAATAGACAAAACATAAACATAAAAGGTAAATGAATGATTACACAAAAAAATTTAAGTGGTTCGACTAAAACTTAGTCAAAAAATCACTAAGAAAAAATGAGATTACAAGAAAAGATTTATCTCACTAGAAAAATCTGAATTCTAAGTTAAAGATAATTATTAATTACAAAGTCATATTTATACAATTAAATATGTCAAACTAACTCCACGCACTAAACAATTTCAAAATCACGGACGTAAACAGAAAATGCTGAGAGTTAAATTATACAGTATATGATCTAACTAATCTCTGATGACGGTCTTATACACCAGATGTTGTAACCTTCCATATATCTTTTGTCTCTAGATAGTCTAAAACTTTTAGATATAAAGTTTTATTGAACAAAATCTTCAATGTCTTCAATATTGTGAAGTTAGAAGTTAGAGGTAAGTTAGGGGGGTCAAATTGTTTTTTTCCACATTCAATTAAATTTAGGGGAAGAAGTTGGTAAGTTAAGTGGAGTGAGTTGACAAGTTATCATAAGAATTTGATTATCGTATGAGAAATAAAAAATGTATAGAACTAAAAGAAGAATAGATGTGATATGGGAATAAGCATTGTTGAAGTGCTGAAAAAAGAAAAGTGGGAAGTGTTGGTGCTTAAGCAAGTACTATGTGAAGGATGAGTGTTGGAAAAGTGGGAAAAGGGTTTTAACAGGTAAGAAACACGTGGAGTTTGAAAGTGACTATAACACGCGCGAAGGAGACAGCAAGAGCTATGTCCGCATGGGACCACTCCAAGTCAACACCTCCTTAGTTGGGTGTTCCCCCCCTTCCCGGCGGCTAAGGTTGGTGCTGCTGAGCCCTCTATTCTATTCCCAACACTATTCTACTTTATCACAAACTCCAAAAACTTTTCTGCATAATCTTATTTTCAAGAGACTTGGCTCTGAATTTTGTTTTGAAAAGATAAAACTGTTTATTACCACTCACACACTTGATGAATCTTTCCTAATATGTATAATTAAAGTGTAGTTTAGGTAAGAAAAGTTGGAATGAGAGATAGCTGGACCACATAGATATATATAGCTGTCTCCTATTCCTTTACTCCTTTCATGAACAATTATTATCAGTATTAAATCAATGGCATCGAAGTACTATGTGAAGAAAAACTAGGTCGACCACTGCTTCTTCCTCCACAGTTCACTACTGGAGTCAATACCTTATTCATCTCATCTCATTCTCTCAAGAAATAAGTTTTAAAAGCGTGCAAGCAATAAAAAGTCTCTACTCTCAATAATTACATATCTTCAAGTATTACCTATTTACTTCCTTTCGTCACAAGCTCTTCTTAGATATAGGAGATACTAATGGGCGAAACTTATCCATGTTAAATTCAATAAATATGTTTTAGTCAATTATCATTCCATCATAATTTCAAAAAATACAATAATTTTTTATAAAATCAAATTTATTTTATAAATTTTTATTATAATTATAAAAATAAACAACAAATTTATTTTGAACCAGCTTTATGAAAAATCTTTCTGTTATAAAATAAAATAAAAAATTTATACTTGATTTCATAAATTATCAATTTATATAATCTATAAAGATAAAAAAATATATAATTAAAATATTTCAAAATTACATTCATCCGTATTCATCCGTATACATGAAACAAAACACTTACACGTTTAGCATACTGTTTGAACACTAAACTTCTCAAACATAACATTTACCAATAATATATATATTCGTATTCTCATATCTTATATTTTAAAAATTACATGTATCACAGTATTTTTCTGTATTAGTGTCGTGTTCTTGTCGAAGTGTCCGTCTTTATGCTCCATAATGACCTCTATTCCTATCTAAATTTCTAGTAACTCACAAAACTTCTGTAAACTAAGCATTATTATAGTTATATATATAATAATTTGAAATATAAAAACCAAAAGCCGGGGACAGAGACTTGGAAGTAAACCCTAGTTGAGTGGAAAGAGTATGGTGTGGCACGTGGATAATCAATCCATGAACACGATGGCTGCTGGAACATAATTGAGCAATTAAGGTACAAATTTGAAGTGGCAGCATGGGGCCAACTCTTTTTTCTATCTTGGATCATCATCATCAGTCGCCATCTTGATTGGAAAATAAAACTAAAAGTTACATTCTTTTTCATTTTGGGCATGCAGGTGTCGGATGAATTGGATTGTTAGGCAGTTAGAGTGAAGCTAACGCAACAGAGAAAACCATTTAATCGCGCAACTGATAAGTCTTTCAGGAAAAAAGCAGAAGCATATGCATTCTGTGGTGTATTTCACTAAAAGTTCTATGTAGCTATGCAAATGCCTTGCACAAGTCTTTTTCCCCCGTATATTTTGACAAAGATTACACGTCTCCAATACTAGAAACTATCATATTCATCACAGCTTTCCAACTTATACCAAAGAAGATAGTTTTAATACAAAAGATAATCTTATATGACCTAGGTATAAAATATCAAATAAAAGTTAGGATTAGGAAGTTTCTATAGTGCAGGAATGAACCATGAAAGCCGCAAAAATAAGAATATAATAAGTGAATTTAGAGATTTAATAACACTTTAATGTGATATATAGAGAAAGTCGTGCGTAGGCGTAGAAGTAGAAAGAAGTTACGGAAGACGACAACAAGGAAGAAGAACGAAAAAAAAATTAGTATTGATTAGGGAGTAAATTTGTGAGAGTGAATTTGAGATGATTTGAATGAAAAGTGTAGAGAAGATGAGGTTGTTTGGATTAAGATGAATAAAGTAGAAAGTGTATGAATTTTTTTTGAAAGTTTCTTCGGGATGTTGGAGTGTGATTCAATTTATTTATTTTAATTGATAAAAATCTAAGATTGTATATTTATCCTATTTAAAAGTTATTGAAGAATTAATTTGATTGATTAGTTTATGGATTATAATTGTTTTTAATTAAAATATTATTTTTAGTACCGTGTAAGAATTAATTTAAGAATAATACGAATTATGTGAAATTTGGAATTCTGGTTCAGCAACCGGTTTTGAGGTTAGAAAGTATTTTTTATTTTGGATAGTGTTGTTAAGAAATGCAACCGATTATTTTGGCTGAAAAACTATAAAAATGAGGCCACTAGAATTTGGAACATTGGTAAGGAACTGGGATTTACTTTTTTGGGAAAGGAGGATATTGTTATAAGTAGTTTATAATCTTTGGAAAACCGGACAGTTGTAAGATGAAGAACATTAGGGGAGAACTGTGTTTCTGATGATGAAAATAATTAGTATAAATGTAAGAGGGTTAGGAGGTAATGTTAAAAGAAAATATCTAAGAGACCTAATTAGCAAGGAACAAGCAAACATGGTTTGTTTACAAAAGACTAAATGTTTTGTGTTAAGTAAAGAGAGTTGTTATCTTCTTTGAGGCTCTAATGAATTAGACTGGGTTGAAAATGGTGCCAACAATATTGCAGGTGGAATTTGTTAGAATATATGGCCTTAAACAAGAGGGGGTGAATTGTTTATAAGAGATTTTCACAAACTTTGAAGGTATAATGAAATTCAATGCCGAATTACAGAGAAAAGAATCAAGGAAACAAATACCCAAAATTGTTTTAAGATGATATCAGAAAAACAATCGGTTGTTTTGTCGAAACAATCAGTTGTTTTGTCGAAACAATCAGTTGTTTTTATCAGCAGTTAATAAAAACAACTTAAAACATATATATGTGAGATCAGGGAAAGAGAGAATCACCCAAACAGATTTATACTGGTTCACTCTTACACCAAGAGCTACATCCAGTCCTTAGAAACCACTAGATAATCCACTATGCAATCAAAACCAGATTACAAACATCACACACCAAAGTAATGACCTTGAACCCCTTAAGAAACACACTACCTTTGGAAAACCACACCATGAATATTGATCTTGAACACCTCAAGAACACACAACACTTTTTGGCAACTCAACAACAGAAATACAGTAATCAAGGAAGAAGGGAATAGAATACACCTGGGTATTACAAAGCTTAAAGATCAGAATTACAACTCAATCCTATTCCACACACTTAAAAATGATCCAAAGCTCTTTCAAATCTTGGAAAAACTGTTTTGATAAACTCTTTCTCTCTTACTCCAAGATTAGGAGCGTAAAATCACCTTTATATAGACCCACCAAGTGGTCAAAAACATAAAGGAGCCAAGTTAGTTAGGATCATTTAAAACATATTAAAATCACTTAACAAAATTTTGTTAAGGTTTTCAAAAAAACAATCGATTGTTTTGTTGAAACAACTGATTGATTTGGTTTGACAGCAAAGTCAACCAAGTCAAACAACTTTCAACCTTTTTCAAAAACTACTAAGGTAAAACAACCTGTTGAAATTTTGACAGCTTCTTAAAAAACACATATTTTCAAAAGGATAAAGATTCAAATGAACTTGGATCATCTTAAGGAGTGAATTAACAAGTTTCAAACAACTAGACAACACACACACCCAACAGCAAGGTCTTCAAGCTTTCCTCTTGGATTTGGAGACATCAAAGCATCTTGTTCAACAGAATTATTACAATGTGGAGAAAAAATTGTTTCCAAATGTCTAGTTTTGTTAATGGAAGGAATTATACTATTGTTGAAGGGTTGTGGATGGTTGGGCTTGGGGTACAAGTCACTTTCGTGAAAGTTTACTGTTCCAGTTCATTACGGGAGAAGAAGCTGGTTTGGGAAGAGATTATCGAATACAGGCAGAATCAAATCTTTAAGGCCTAGTGTGTCAAAGGAATGACTTGAAGTTTGACTACATAGTAAACATTTTGTTTTAAGTAGATCTTTCTCTAATCATTGCGTTGTTGTGTTTAAAGATGTGTATGTGGACTGGGGCCCAAAATCGTTTAGGAGCCTGGATGTTTGGTAAAGTGATAGTAGGTAGAAAGAGTTTCTGAGAAGTAAATGGTCTAGTTACGATGTGCAAGGAGGAGGAATGTTTATTTTCAATGAAAAATTGAAAAAACTTTAAGCAAATTCAAAAGTATGGAACAAAAAAGTTTTTGGGAATGTCAATCGTATTGGTGAAGGTTTGCAGAAGAGAATTGTTGAGTTGGATACAAGAGATGACAATAACGAGTTAAATGTGTCCGAAAGGGAGGAAAGAAGGATACTCTTAACAGATTATAGCATAATTCTTTTTAAGCAAGAGGCGGTTATGCATAAGAAAGAAATATAAAAGTGGTTAAAACGGGGTGATCTTAACACAAAATTTTTCCACTCAGTTGTAAAGTGGAGGAGGGCAAGGAACGAGTTACACAATAACGGTTAGTGGTGTGTTGATAAGGAGGTAGTGTCGATAGTGAAAGACTTTGCGGTCAATGGTAACTGGCCTAGGGGGTCAAACGCGTCGTTTTTATACTTTATTCCTAAAATTGACAATCCCCAACAACTCGGTTTAGACCTATTTCGTTGGTTGGATGCTTATATAAAATAATCTCAAAAGTGGAGGAGGCTAAGGAACGAGTTACACTATAACAGTCAGTGGTGTGTTGATAAGGAGGTAGTTAAAGATAAGGTTAGAGAATTTTTCAAGGATAGATTTGCCGGGAAATATGCTTTTCAGATTAGGTTGGACAATGTCAACTTCAATTCCATTTCTAGGGAAGACAATGAAATGTTGGTTGGTGACTTTTCTATAGAAGAAATCAGGGAAGCAATTTAGAGTTGCGACAGTTCAAAGAGTCTTGACCCAGATGGTTTTAACTTTGGATTCATTAAATTTAGTTAGGATGTTATTAAATTGGATGTTGTGTCGACAGTGAAATACTTTGCGGTCAAAGGTAACTGGCCTAAGGGGTCAAGCGCATCGTTTTTATACTTGATTCCTAAAATTGACAATCCACAACAACTCGGTTTAGATCTATTTCGTTGGTTGGAAGCTTATATAAAATAATCTCAAAAGTACTATCTCTAAGATTGAAAAAGGCGATTAGTAAAGTTGTCGACGTCAAACAATTTGCTTTTCTTGAAGGGAGGGGTTTGCTGGATAGTGTGCTAGTGCCCCAATGAAGTTTTGGATGAGATGAAGAGGAAGAAGAAAAGTTGCATTTTCTTTAAAGTTGATTATGAGAAGGCATATGATTCTGTATGTTGGGAGTTCATTTAGAAAGGGTTGGATTTTGTGAAAAATGGATTCAATGGAATAGGTGTTGTTTAGAATCAGTCTCGGTGTCAGTGCTAGTGAATGGTGGTTTGACTAAGGAGTTTAGTCCAATGAGGGGGTTATGCCAAGGGGATTTGTTACCACCTTTTCTGTTTCTTATAGCGACTGAAGGTCTGACAGGTGTGTCAAGGATGGTAGTTGAGAAAAATCTGATTGATAGTTTAGAGATTGAAAATAAGAAAGTGAAGGTAAACTTGTTACAATATACTAACGATACTTTGTTCTTTTGGGAATCTAATACTAAAAGCTTTTTAACATCAAGGCGGATTTGAATTGTTTTGAATTATCTTATGGGCTTAAGGTAAATTTCTTGAAGAGATAGATTGGTGGACTAGGAGTTGATCAAATTACGATTCAGAGTTTTGTGGATATTATTAATCGTGACGTGATGGGAACTCCTTTTGCTTACTTGGGTATGTCGGTAGGGGGTGTCATAAGAGAGGTGCATTTTGGGGTTGCGTGGTTGAAAGATTGAAGAGTAGATTGAGTAGGTGGAAAGGTAGGTTTTTGTCCATGGCTGGGAGGATCTCTCTGATTAAGTTTGTACTTTCTTCTATCCTGTTATTCTATATGTATTTATTCAAAATGCCTTCTAAAGTGGTAAACAAGATAGTGAGAATCCAAAGGAACTTTCTATGGGGGTTGGGGTCGGAAGGGAGGAAGATTGCCTGGGCATCTTGGAAAAAGGTTTGTGAGTCACAAGAGGCTGGTGGTCTTGGAATCCTTGATTTAAGGGCTTTTAATATGGCGTTACTAGGAAAATGGATATGGCGTCTGTGATGGATAAGGGCGGGTTGTGGAAGGAGATACTTGTTTCTAAATATGGTGGTTGGAAAAGTTTGAGAGAGGGTGGGAAATTTGGTAAGGATTCCATTTGGTGGAATGATTTGAAGGAGGTTTGGGAACAAAACTTTGAGGATGATTTCTTTTGGAGGATTGGTAATGGTAAGGGAATTTGCTTTTGGGAGGATATTTAGGTGGGTTGTGGTGCTTTGAAGTGCGTTTTCCCGAGGTTGTTTTCCTCAAGCATTTCCAAAGTCTCTAAGTTGACAGAGTTTGGGGGTTGGAGTAACGACGTTTGGGAGTGGTGTTTAGCTTGGAGAAGGAGTATTTTTTAATGGGAAAATATTTTGGAGAGTCAATTTCTACAGGAACTTCAAGGGTTGAGGCTTGACTTGGAAAAGGAAGATAGTTGGATTTGGAAGGATGTAGAGTTTTTAGCGTATTCAGTTAAATCAGCTTATGTATCTTTAAGAAGGGAGATTGAAGGGGAAAATAGAATTGTGTACGATAAGTTTTGGAGGTGTAAAGCGCTACCTTCAGCCCATGTCACTACTTGGAGGGCAATGTCAAATAAGATTGCTACTAGGGTCAATTTGGAAAAGCGTGGGGTTGAGGTTGAAAGTCTTTCATGTAGTCTGTGTGGGAAGCAAGAGGAGTCTAGTTGGCATCTATTCTTTTAGTACAGAATAGCTTGGCTCGTTTGGAGCCAATGTTTTGCTTGGCTTGGCATGGCGTCTATGGTTCATAATGATTCAATCAGCCATTATTTGCAATTTTTGTTGAGTAGTGCACGTGAATTTGTGAATGAAGTTTGGGGAGCGATTTGGATTACTGTAGTAAGTGATATTTAGAAACACAGAAATAATGTCATTTTTAAAGGTGGTGTGGTTGATGTTTTAGAATTGTTCACTCTTGTTCAGTTAAAGGTTTGGTCTTGAGTTAAGTCCAAGGCACCTTCAATTGTTTTCTTTTATTCTAACTGGTGCCTCGATCCTTTGGTTTGTAAGAGAATGGTTAAATGATGTGGTAGGTTGTTGGTTGGGTTTTTAGTTGGTTTTAGGTGTTTGCAGGGGTTTTCGTTAAGATGTCGGTAGGAGGTTTTAGCATAGTTAGGGGGAGTCTAAGTGTTTTTCTTTTTCGATTTGTATAAGAGTTGAACCACCCCTGAAGTGGTTCATATTGATCTATTCTTTCTTGTTGATAAAAAAAATGTGAAATTATCGGAACATATTTATAATTTTAAGAAAAATTAATTGATGTCCTATTTAAATAAAAACTTAAAATTTCTAAAATATTCAAAATTCAAAATAAATACAAATCTTAAATTATATAATATCTTATTTAAATAAAAGTCTAAATTATATAAAATTCATAAAATATTCAAAATCCCATATAAATACAAATCATATTATTTAATTTTTTATTTAAACAAAAATATGAAATATGTAAAATTCCTAAAATATTCAAAATCCAAAATATATACATGTCCTAAATTATTTAATGTCTTATTTAAATAAAAATCTCAAATATATAACACTACAAGAAAAAAAGATTTTAATGGAGATTATTTAACGGGAGTTAATATAACATTGAGAATTAATTTAATTAACGGAGGTTTTTTTAACCTTCGTTAAGTTTCAAAGGTTATTCTAAAACATCAGCAAAACAACAAAGGTTTTTTTAACTTTCGTTAAATTCCAAAGGTTTATTTAAAACTTCAACAAAATAACGGAGATTTTTTTAACCTTCGTTAAATTCCAAAGGTTTATTTAAAACCTCAACAAAATAATGGAGATTTTTTTAACATTCGTTAAATTTCAAAGATTAATTCTAAAACATCAGCAAAATAACTGAGTTTTTTTAACCTTCGTTAAATCCAAAGGTTTATTCTAAAACCTCAGCAAAATAACGAAAGATATTTTTAACCTTCATTAAATTCCAAATATTTATGGAAGAACCTCAATAAAACACTACAGATTGTTCAAATTTCAATAAATAAATATAATTAAATCTATTTATAAATAAATAATTAAAACCTATATAGTTTTAATATATTTTATAACTAAATTCTCTAAAATTTTGAAAGTGTAACTTTACATTACAAATAAGTTTTCTAAAGTTTCTAAAATTTATTTTAAAATATCAGCAAAATAACTTTGGATAATAAGTATTTCAACAATTAATTTTGGATAATACGTATTTCAACAATATTTGCATATTTATTACGATTGATGATAGTTGGTTTATATAATTCCTATTCTTTTTTTGTTACGAGTTTATGTTTAAAAAAACCTAACTTATTTTGTTTTAGCTTTTGATGTACATATATTTTTTTTTACAGTTTTAGTTTTAGATATAATTGTTAATATTTAATTCTCATCATTTTGAAATATTTTAAATTAAGGCCTTTATGTTAAAATGCATCCAATATTCAATTCACTAAGAAAGTGAGAAGTGATAAAGTTAATTTTCCTCTCAATATATTCTTGCAATCTTTTTGAAGCCCTCGTAGCCAAGAACACACACGGGCTTTGAAGCTCACGTTTGACAAATAATGCCATTATTTAAGATATATAAAGCAGTTATAAACACCAGTTCCCTAGTTGGAGCAGTAAGGTGATGAAAGAAAAAATATTGGAGTAAGAAGAAGGTAATGTCTTATTTATAGTGTTTCTTTTCCTTGGATATAATAGACATAAGTATGGCTGAATTGTGATTCCTAACTAGGACTGTCGGCGGCAACCACTAAGGGTGGAAGAGAGAATTCAGGAGAATCGTTAGAGATGGTGGAAAATGGGGTTGAAGGTTATTTCAGATGACAAGTCATTTTATGGAAATTTTGAAACTCATGGTATTTCACGGAGGGTTTGAAATCCATGATATTTTACAGAGGTTCTTAAACCCATGTTATTTAACAAGGGTTCTGAAAGAATTTTTCTGAGGTTTAAAAAAAACCGGTTCCCCATGGATGGTTTAGCGAGGGAAATTGCAATCCTGGGTAAATGACTTAATAGAGGTTTTAACTCTGGATAATGTAAAAATAAACTCCCGTTAAAACATTTTTTTAAGTGTAAAATTCTTAAAATATTCAAAATCTTAAATAAATATAAATCCTAAATTATTTAATGTCTTATTTAATAAAAATCTAAAATAATTAAAATTTCTTAAATTGTTTAATATCTTAAATAAACACAAATCATTAAAATGAACTATGGAATGTGATAATCGCTTATCACTCAAAATTACACATAAAATCAATTATCCTGATACCAACATCGATTATCCCTACAAAAATTGCACATTACATAGATTATGCTTAAACCAACATTGATTATCCCTCAAAATTAAACATAATATTGATTATCCTTAAGGCAACATTAATTATTTTTAATTATTCTTTGTCAATAAAAAAATCAATTATCCCTTCAAATAACATGCATAATCATTTTTATTTGTCACACTGTCTTGCATAATTGATTACCTTTGGATTTTGTGTTACATAATCGGTTTAAACTCCTCGTAATTTATTACCTCTTCCAATTCTTACCTCAAACGATCACCACAACAACACCAAAGCCATCATCACATATCACCAATACACGACTTTGCTTACTAAAAAGGAAGGACAATAATGTAAATTATTATGAATCTACATAACTTTCTACTGACTTCTTGACACATATGCGGAGATGATGTTTTTAAATTTATTCATCTTTACTTGCTCCAAATCAACACAAATCATTGAATAAATCATTACAAATTTATCCAGATAAACAATAATCATCTGAATGCAAACACAGATAAAATTTTGTGAAATTATTTATAATTTTGAAGAATGAATCTACATTGTAACTTATATTTTTTACAAATCATATTTTTAATTCCATTTGTTTTCATTTATGCAGCTACAAAAACCACAATGCACAAACATTTACTCATATTTTCTCAATTATGTTTGCCGTTTTTGGATTGTTACTTATGCTTTGTTTGGATTAGAGAATGGAAATGAGGGAGTGAGTTTGAGATAATTTAAAGGAAAAGTGTGAAGAAAGTTAGGGTGTTTGGATTAAGGTAAATAAAATGGAAAGTGTAGGGAAAGTTTATGAAAATTTGTGAATGATGTGATGGTTGTGATTGAAATTATATTATTTTTAATTGATAAAAGTGTAAATTTACAAATTTATCCTTATATTTTAAAATTGTTAAATAATTAATTTAATTGATTTAATTATAAATTATAATCATTTTTAATTAAAATATTATTTAAATATTTATAATTATAAATATTTGATAAAAACTTATTTTTATATTAAATAAAATTATTATTTTTATTTTTACTCTTTTGTAATTAATATAACTATTATATAAAATTATTTTTTATTTTTAAAAAATATATTTATTTTTATTTATAACTTATTATATATAAAATATGATTAATTATGTTATTATATAATAATTATTTTGTATAATTTTAATTATATTTTTTAGATTTAAATTATAATTTTGATTTAAATAAAAATAAAAATAATTTGAATTTAAAATAAAGGATAAAATAAAAAATTAAAATTAATTAATTAAATAATATATATATATATATATATATATATATATATATATATATATATATATATATATATTTTTTTTTTTTTTTTTTTTTATATATA
>Ga0123342_1007430_pt1 | contig 14459 bp, 6 predicted proteins | sample Turbeawhitnodule_FD_89960 | JGI IMG/M metagenome (GOLD analysis project Ga0123342, IMG submission 89960) | Root nodule microbial communities of legume samples collected from Mexico - Turtle bean Mexico white nodule | ecosystem: Host-associated > Plants > Roots > Nodule | place: Mexico: Nepantla...
AACTTTTTAGCACGAGATATCTCTTCATTTATTCAGCATCCTCGTTAAATTAGTTGAGTTTTTCAGTGTTTGAAATATATAAGATAGTTAGTCACGTTAAAAGAAAAAAATTACTTAAATTTTAAGCTACATTAAACGTCTAATTACATCTCCTGTTTTATTTATTTTATGTTAAAAGTATTCCAAATACTAAATTAGGTGTCATCAATTTTGATTTTGATTTTTTTAATCATTTAAACATATAAACTATTTACTAAATAGTTCAAACATGTGGTATTTCTTCCTGCACCTGCATCCCATCAATTAAGTGAAATGATCAAAATATCTTATTTGATTTTTCGTTTTTTCATAATATACTATGAAAAAATTATTCTGAAAAATACATTCCATAACATATATAATATGCTATAAAAAAATTATTCTGAAAAATGTTTCCTGAAAATATATTTTATGATTTTGGAAAATATGTTCCGAAAACATCAAAATGTTTTCGAATAAAGAAATTCAGAAACTATTTTAAAATAGAATTTTTTTTTTCAAAAATAATGTAGTAGAGGGAGAAATTTGTTGGAATTGAAGAAGAAACTCCCCCAAACTTGTCTCATAACTCTCCTCCATTAAAATTGGGCCTTCACGGCTATATATATATCCATATTAGAAAAAAAAAGCACATTTTATTAGTTATTAGGGAGTTTCTGCCTGCACCTCTAAATTCTTTAAAATACCGAAAATATCCTTTCATAGTGTTGGATAATTCCGACATAGGGGTTTCATAAGCAAAAATTTTCTGGAATAGAGATTCCGTAAAATATCCTTTCTAAAACACATTTTCTTTTATTTCTAGATTGGTAAATCCGGAACTAATAAAATATATTTCGGGAAATATATTCCGAAAATATTCTGGAAAGAGCAATTCAAAATTCATGTTTTAAAGGGGTAAAATAGTTTTTTTTTAAAATGATAGGTGCAGGAATAAATTTGTTAGGGTGCAGGAAGAAACAGCCTAATTATTATTTTCTGGATCATTTCGACCTTTATCTAGTGATCCAAATGACTTCACCATCGCAATCACATCATTAAGGCTGATTGATAAATTTCAACCTAAAATTGTTTGCCTATATGTACTTCCTTCAGTGTGTGGTTGGAATGTTGTGAATTTTGAATTGTTTATTATTATATTAATTATAAATATTTGTTGTGTTATTTTAATTGATATTAATCATTTATGCTTATTATATGAGTGAGTTTATGACAAGATACACATTTGCTAAGTACTCGAACTAGGAGCTCTTGCTTTTGTCTGATTATTATAAAATTTCTTTCTACAACTAAATAATTTTCAATATTGGACGAAAAACTCTAACAGTAAGTAGAGATAAATTCTCATTCATTCGCTGAGAAAAAAAAATCTCATTCATTCCCTTGTTTGTAATTTCATGAGACAATAAGTATCAATTTTATTTTCTACATATGGTTTTTTTAATTATTATTGTGTGTTTATATATGTCATAATTGTGCGTCATTTTACTATTAAAATATATCCTATGTTTCTAAGGGTAAATATACACTTAATCTTAAATTCCAAATTCCAAATCTTTCTCTAAGTATGTTTAACTTACGTCCATTAATTATAATATAAAATTAAATAGTAATATAAATATTTTATATAATTACTTTTCTAAAATAATTTTAAAATCCATAATAATATAATGTATGTATTTAAAAAAATTATTTATTATAATTTTTAATTATATAAAAAAGAGTTCTTCGTTTCTTAGGATATCAATACTAGTTATTAAATAATTTTTTTGTGACAAACTTTTCTGTAGGATCCTAATAGTTAGGCAGAGAGAATCCCCTCAGTCGTTCTTAATGATTTTAGGAGGGGTAAGAAATATAATTTTTATCTCCTCTCTCTGATTGTTTTATCTAATTTTCCATCAAAGAAAGTTGAGAAAAACATGTAACAATATTGTATTATTTTTTTTCATTAAAAACTACAAGGTAAAAATGGTACTATGTAAATATGTCAGGTTTTGTATGGTTTTATCTGGATTTGTTTTGTTTTTTTAGATGGTTCAAAGATGTTTTGCAGTTAGACTGCTCATACCTTTTTGTATAAGGGTTGAATCACCCCTAAAGTACTTCTTATCTATATATATATATTCTTGATTGCTAATAAAAAAAAATGTAGAAACAAAATGAGTTAAAACTTGAGAAAGTTTTACTCAATATAGAACCCAAGGCTCACTTCATAAAGAGATTAGTGTGTTTGTATTCTTTTTTCACTAACCAAATATAATATAAAAATTGAAAAGATTGTATGTGATAAATTATAATATAAATGTATCTGTATGGACAAAAAGGGACCCAGATTGTACTTGAAACTTGTTGTACCATTGTTGACGTGTCGGTAATCCTTGAGTTTCTTCAAGCTTCCTTCCTTCGCTATTGATGCTCTGCCGGTCGGGGGTACTTGCGATTGCACTCCGACGCTCAATTCAGTGCTATGATTTAAGTGTATTCTGGTAGAATATGAAAAACGTACCTTACACCTCCGCAGAGGGCTTTATTTATAGTGTTAGTTACGGGCCCTTATGGTAATGGGTCGGATATCAGTTATTAACTGACATGTATCGAGGTCCCTAATTAATAAAGATGTGCAGTTTTCAGTTAATCAATTGTTGACGGATTCGTCAGATATATTTCCCGCATATTTCAGGATATGAATTTGACTAATTAAGTGCTATTGTAATTGTCATTACTATTATTTATTGTGTGCCTTGAGGTGTCCTTTGGCTAGGGCGGTATGTCACCTTGGCCGAGAATGGCTCGTTCGGTATCGACCGGTACAATAAAGATGTCAATTTTGAACTTCACAAAACTATTCCTAATATAAATGACTCACAAAATAAACTTATTTTAGTAAATTATATCATTATCTCACTAAATTACACAAATATTATTTTCTTACACAAATTAACCTAAATTAATTTATTATAACCTCAATATTTTACAAATTATAATAAAACAATTAATATTGTAGAATAAATTTTTTTAAAATTAATATGTGTTCTTCTTCATTGAAGTTACACGATAGTATAATTGATGCAACCTTACAAACTAATGGATGCAAACAAATAGCACGCCCCTCTACTAAAATGGGTTGGAATGCCTGTATACCTAATCTAGAAGAATCTCTTCCTAACAATTTCTACATTGAGAATCAAACTTCAATCTAATATCAATTGTTAGATTGATGATTATCATCAAGTTAAATGTTACGGTGATTATGTTAGAGATACTCTTATAACAATATAAGCATCATTCATGACTTGACTTACTTAACCTATGTCATGGTACAATTGATGCACAATGCAAAAATATGATAAAACTAAATTAAAATTAGTCATTAATGTTCTCACTAGGGAGTAATTCTACTAATTAGAAGTTGATACAGAATGTTTGAACCCCCTTTGAGAAATTAGGATCTTTTTACCTACCAAAATAATGTAAATTGTAGGGACTAATTTTTTTATGATAATGTAAGAGTGTGATATAAATTAAAAATGGATCTGGAAAAAAAAGTTGAAAATAAAGAGTTAGTTTACCTATATATCATTTTTGTAAATATATGAATTTTTGTCTAATCCCCCATATTTTTTTTTTGTATTTTCTTTCTTTTTGTTTTTTCTTTTAATAATATTTTTTCATAGATGATTATTGTTACTTGGGGTGTCAGTTTAGCTGAGATATCAAGTTGCATAATAATGCTTAACATGAAAACTTTATATAAAAAAAATATGAAAATTTTATTTCTTTTTCTTTTGCAAAATAGAAAAATAAAACTTATTTTGCTTTTCATTCTCTCGTCTTCATTTCTCATTTTTCCTACTCCTTAAATTCAAATATCTAAAATTATTTTCTTCCTTCATTGTAAAATTTGACCAATAATCTAACTTATTGAGTTACTTTTTTTTTTTTTCTCTTTTCTTCAATTTCTACTTCTTTATTGTTCTTATAAGAAAAGAACGTAGATCTTTCGAGGTAAGGGAATGTGGTTTTCCTAGCAAGCCGGGTTATGATCTCAAGATATGATCGTTGATGTCTCTGAAGACAATGATGAGAAATCCACTTGTAGAAGATTTTCAACACTTAAGTCAGTGGGAACAAAATAAATTATGAGTATATAGGTGAGTATGAGAATTGAGTGAGTACTCTTTGTGGGATTGATCTATATTTAAAATGTATCCCTACATGTGTCACCATAATGAGGGTGACGCATATATGGATGCATTATTTGTGTCACCATTATTATGAGGGTACATATAAGGATGCATTTCATAGATATTTTTGGTATGTGTAAGGTATTCAAAAAATATTTAAAAGAAATGAGAGATACGATTGATTATTGAATATATCCTTCAATTAGTTATTAATATATATATTTCAAGAATTCTGAAAAGTTAGAAGTGGAGAAATCAAAATATTTTTTTGAGATCCTTGAAGCAGAAAAACCTATAAAAAAGAGACAAGCTTCAAGGAAAAATCATCGAGCTTCAAAGATTCACAACGACATTAAAAAATCAAAGCATTAGAGTTTCCTTAGTTTTCTTTATTTTCTTCTATGAAATCTTTTCGTTTTGCCTCTGTATGGAAGGATAAAATCTTTTTGATTGATTTTCTTGTGATCTTGCAATGAATTTTGAGATTTTTGTTCAATAAATTTTTATTCTTAAAATTCTCTATAACAATTTGTGTTAGAAAGTATCATCTTTTTAAATTCTATTTTTTTTGTTAAGGAATTGTTTTTTAATGATTATTGAGGATTTAGTTCTCTTCTTTATTAGAGTTCTAGTTTAGTTCACTTAGTTCTAATCAATCTCGTATTCACTTATTTCAAGGGTTAAAAGATAAATATCTTATGGGTAGATGTGTTTGGAGACAAATGAGATATTGAAGATGTCAGTAGACGTTTATCTTGCTAGACGTGTGTCCTGCTAATAAGATTCTATTAATTTTGATTGATGTTTGTTACTTTAAGTTCAGTGTGAGAATCTTAAGATAATTAGTGTTGAATTATTATGGAACGAAGTTAAGAGTCAACCTGCTGTTTTCTTAACTGTTCTACAATTATTTATTTAATATTTTTTATAACAATCTCAACCCCTCCTATTTTAATTATTAAAATTTATTGAGAGATGACTTGTTACAGCTATCATCTATTTGAAATTATACGGTCTCCAATAAACTAATTTTAATAAATTATGAAAACGGCAACTATCAAGGTGTGTTTTTGTTTATTTATTTTAATCATAATTATTACAGTGAAACTGTTATATAAAATCTCCTCCTATATCTTTATTTATTATAATCTTAATGGGGTAAAACTAAAGATATTTACAATCTTTTTCATTCTAGCAACTCCCCGCCTAAATAACCAACATGTATTCAAGTAGCTTCATTTAAACAAACAAAAATAATCCTTTAAGAAGACATTTTTTTTTCATATTTTCTCATCAAATTATGCTCATTTAAGTGAGAAAATTCCTTTTTAAGTGATATTTTTAAATAAAATAATCTTTCTTAATGAAATATTAATTTTTTATCAATTACTTTCTAGAAACAGTCAAATTATTCTATTTATTAGGATTAAAATAAAAAAATTCTAAAATAAAATTCAAAACACTTAGAATATATACTTAATAATAATTACTAAAAACTGAATTATGAATTTACCTCGTAGAATTTCAAATCATCTATAGAATCAACTTCATTTTGCTTGTAAATTAGTCGTAGTTAATAATAATGGGGTTAAAGTCTAAAATCAATATAAGCATTGCTTTAAATATAAAAAAATATATTATATGTGTAAACTTCTTCGACTACATTTTAAATTTTTTAATTTTTAAATATTCAATCCCACCCAAAGAAAATTTGAAATTTGTAAATATAAAATTTATATATTTAATATTTTAAATGCATATAATACAAATACGTAGATTCTTTTCAGTTACTTATTAATGTGAGCGGATAGTAGAAGAAGTTAATATCTTACACTGTATTGAATCAACGTTTGATTTTTTGTTAAATGAAATATCCATTTGTTCAGATCAAAATAATTTATAGATTAAAAATTTGTCTATCTTATTATTAGTTTCCACGAGTTCTTGTCTAGCTGTTTTAGATTTTGCTAACAGGTATATGTATAACTACAAATTATAAATTATCGATTGTATCAAATCAAAATTGAATTAGTACAAACATAATTAAATAGATGTGATCTTTATATATTCTAAAAGTACACACTAATTTTTTATTTTATTTTCATAGACACAGGAAAATATGAGTATTAAATGAATAGTTATGATAACGAAATAGTAATTAAGAAAGTGAATGCAATAAATAAGTAATAACGCGGTTTCAGCCCTAATAGAAGACAAATTAATAGTGTGAGAAAGTGATGGAGAGAAGGGTGAGGACAAATAGAAGGGCACCAAAGGTTATGAATGTGTTGGAACTTATATGCATTTGATGAACAGAGTGGGCCTAAGATGGATGATGATGATGATGATAGGTAGCCATTGATAACATCAAAAGCGAAACCGCGTCCAACATTAAATTCACAGGACGCGCATGTAGGAATGAGGACATTGGCCAAATCCAAATCCCATGACTTTGTATCCATTGGATTGGATTGTGGTCAGTTGACTTTGACAATTGGCATTCCCCCCTTCTCCCTTTTCTTTTTCTTTCCAAGCAACTTCCTTTCCTTCTGTTTTGGATTACTCTCTTCAAACCAATTTCTTATTTATCTTTCTACATTAACAAATACATTTTTTTTTTCAACTTAACTAAATCATTTTCCTTGATTAAAAAAAATATATAAAAAATCAAATTGTCAAGGGAAGATACGTGTAGTTTCTACTCAAACTAATAATAATAATATTTATTTTTGTTTCTAGAAAATAAAGACGTAAAGGGAAGGCAATAGAAACGACGTATCGTATCATGATAAAGACATTTTTATTTTCTTGTTCAGCATGACTCACAAAATGATTCATCAAATTGATGTACACCTCGTTAATTTTTAAATATCATCACAAGCTATGAACTGTTATAGACTAGACACTGTTGTTTTTTGAAAGTGCTGAATTTTATTATTACAAGTAAACATTTTTTTTTATAAATATAAAACTTAAATTTGTTATACCAAAAAATGTTGAATTATAAAATACGTTCTGTATTAAATGTCTTATATTTTATCATCAAAATCATAAATCAGACGATAACATGTTTTTTTTACTAACGTTAAGTAAAATTAAATAAATATATTACACATACTTTATAAATATGTTATGTATATAATATCCTAAAAACCTAACTATAACATTATAATTGAAAAACTACTATTCAAAGTTATATAGCTAAAGTTTTTTAAGAAAATATTAAATTAGCTAATGTACAAATTTAGGAATAAGATATAAACTCAAACATATCGAAGTAAATAAAAAATTAGATTAAGTGTTGCCTTGCCTTACACAATACTTGATCTGTCCTGAAAGGCATAGAGAAGTTCTCAGCAACTTCCAAGACCATTTATCTGTAATATTTAGTACTTTGCCATCTGTGTAAAGTATTTAATTAACAAATTATTGTTTCAATAAAATTAATGACATTGACAATGTGGTTTTTTATAAACCCAAAGGGAATATTAGCCACGAAGGAATCATCGAATCGACCAAATTTCCTTATAATTTCCACATGGCATTTTTATTTTATACATATTACAAATATAAAATATTTACATACTTCATAGATAACTATTTTTTTATAGTTTTTAATTGATTTTTTTTAACATGGCTATTAATAAATATTCTATTATACTAAAACAATAAATATTTAGCAATGATCTATGATGAAATTCATGTTTAGTCAATATTATCTATTATAAATATTAAATTAGTTGGATCACTTTAAAAAAAAAATCAAAATTATAAAGTAACTATAATAACCTTAAATTTTTGGTGTTAGTCACATTTACGAGTATAAGAAAATAATATTTTTTTATTTATAAAAAATAATTTAACCAAATAACAAAACATAAAGATCGCTAATTTGTTTGATATTGATGAACTTCTCTATTAAGAAAAGATTGCTAAAGAGGAGCTTGATCATGCTCTTCACTGTCAATATTTGTTTGGAAATCGAAATACTGTTTTTTTTCCATGCTGTGGTCAAAAGGAGAAATAATTATAGTGGGATTCAACGTCTATGGATTGATAATGAGGCTACTGAGGATCCTAAACTCATTGAGGATCATATTTTGGACTTTTATAAAAATATTTATGCTGAGTCTATTTCTAATGTTTCAGATACAAGTAATATGGAAAATTTTATTGGGTCTTATATTCCCGAGTTAGTTTTCTCTGAGGAGAATATGATGTTGGTTAAATGTCTTGATTTTTTGGAAATCAAGAATGCTATTTTTAATCTTAATGGTAATAATGCTCCTGATCCTGATGGTTTTGGTGGTGTTTTCTATCATTCTTGCTGGGAAATTATTGGGACAAATGTTTGCAATGTTGTTCAACAGGTTTTTTAAACAAAACTGGGTTCTCCCTAGAATGAACACTAATGTGTTATCTCTTATTCCTAAGATTCAGGGTGCTGACTCCATTAAAGATTACAGTGCAATTACTGTTCTAATTTCAAGTTTAAGATTATTTTTAAGATACTGGCAGATAGGCTTGCACATGTGGCTACTAGAATAATTTCATTTCTCCTAATCAATATGAGTTTGTGCATGGTACACAAATTTGGGATTGCATTGGTATTGCTTCTGTAGCTATTAACATGCTTTCTAAAAAGGTTAGAGGAGGTAATGTGACTTACAAAGTTATATTCATAAAGCTTTTGATACTCTGAGTTGGAAGTTCTTATTATAAATTTTGATACGCTTTGGTTTTCACCCCTTGTTTGTCGGTTGGATTCGTACAATTCTCCTTTCAACTATGCTTTCTATCAGAATAAATGGTAGTTTGATGGTTTTTTTTTTCTTTGTAGTAGAGGTGTTAGACAAGGTGATCCTTTGTCTCATTTAATTATTTGTCTTGCAAAGGAAGTTCTTAGTAGAGGTATTTCTAAGCTTGTGAATGATAAGAAAATTCTACATATGACAGGTCTACAAGGTTATCTCTCTACCTCTCATATTTTGTATGCTGATGATATATTTGTTTTCTGAAGGGGAGATAACAAGTCTTTCAGAAATTTGAGTATTTTTCTTGAAACATATGGTGATTTTTCTTGTCAATATGTTAATAATTCTAAGAGTAGTTTTTTCACCATGTATAATTCTGCAAGATTTGTCACCAAAATTCAACGTATTCTTTCTTGTAGTCATGGTTGTTTTTCTTTCAATTATTTAGCAGTGCCTATCTTTGTTGGTGCTCCATAGTGTCGATTTCTTCAACCTTTGGCTGATAAAGTCAAATTGAAGTTAGCATCTTGGAAAAATAAATCTCTTAGGATGATGGGTCAGATTCAGTTGGTCAATACGGTGATTACTAAATTTATAGCTTACAGCTTTAATATGTATAAATTACCTGTTTCACTTCTTAAGCAAGTGTAATAGTGGTGTCGAAGTTTTATTTAGACTGGTGATATTCTGAAAAAATGCATAGTTACCATTAATTGGGATACGATTTGTTCTCCTCTTGAGAATGGAGGTTTATTAATCGTCGTCATGAAAATAATGCATATCTTCTTAAGCTTGCTTGGAACTTTGCCTATAGCAACATACCTTGGTCTTTTCTCCTGAAAGCCAAGGTTCTTAAATCAAAATATGAGTTTAGAATGGTTTATAGATCCTCATCTCTTTGACTTGGAATTAAGTAGTTTTATTTTATTATACTTGATTATACTTATTGGACTGTTGGTACAAGTACTTTTTTTATTAATTTCTAGAATGATAAATGGTGTTCTACTACTTCTTTAGCAAATATTGCAAAGTTATCTGATGGTACTAGCATTCCAAATACAATCTCAGTTTTGGACAGGTTGTGATTGGAATTTTCCCTTGTCTTTACAGTAGATGCCTCATTTTTTAATCATATTATGGTTAGGGAAGAACAGGATATTCCTAATTGGATTCTAGAAGAGTCTGGTCATTTCACTCTTAAATCGGCTAGGACTTTTTTCTTGGAACCAAGAGTTACATGTGGTTAGGGTAAACTCATTTGGTTTTCATCTATTCCGCCTTCCAAAACTCTAGTACTTTGGAAAGCTTTTCATGGGCGGGTTCCTACAGATCAACATATTCAGAATTAAGGTTTGCATTTATGTTCTATGTTTATGCTTTGTGAAAAGCGCGAGAAATCTATTCAACATTTATTTTTTGAATGTTTTAATGCTTTGTATATTTGGAGTTGGGTTCGACAAATTTTTCTTACTTTCTCATTGCTCTAATAAGGTTGATCTTCTTTCTTTTATTAAGAGTGATGGTAGTCTTTTGGTTAAATTGATTAAGTTTGTTGTGATAACTTTTTCTATTTGGATGATATGGTGTACGAGGAATTATGCTAGATTTCAAGATAAGATTGATGTTTCTAAGACTATTTCGGTAATTAAAGATTTAACTTGTCTAGTGGGAGATTCGTCTAAACCTTCAATGAAGAATGATATGTTGAATTTCAATGTGATTAAGTTTTTTGGTATTAATACTCGTATTAGTAAAGTTCTTTGTCCTCTTTCTATTATATGGGAGTTCCCTTCACCAGGCTGGGTTAAAATTAACACTGATAGGGCTGCTAGGGGATATCCTGGTCTTGCTAATAGTGGATGTATTTTCCGTGGGAGTATGGAGGAGTTTATTGGTGCTTTCTCTGCGTTTCTTGAAGTTCAGACTGCTATGGTTGTTGAGTTTTATGTAGTTATACATGCTATGGAGCAAACTCAAAAGATGGGGCTTACCAATGTCTGGCTTGAATGTGATTCTGTCTTGGTTTGTGTTGCGTTTACTGCTAGGACTAATGTTTTATAATCGATGGAATACTTGTTTTAATTATTGTGGAAAAATCAGGTTTAGGGTTACTCATATTTTTCGTGAAGGGAATGTGTGTGCCGATAGTTGGCTAATTTAGGATTTATTTATAAAGAATCATTTCATTGGTGTAATAGACTTCCATCTAGTCTGTTCTTAGATTTTTTTATGAATAGGTATAGTCTACCTATGTATCTTTTTCTATGTGATGACAAATGATTGTTGTTACTTGATGTGTCAGCATAGCTGAGATGTCTAAGTTGTATAGTATTACCTAACATAAAAACTTCTAAAAAAAAATAAAAGTAAAATGAACTGAGTTATATGCTTTAATTAAATATAAGCGGGCTAATTAACGTTCTACTTAGCGTTCCGCTGATGTGGTGTAGTTGTTTACTTATAAATTTTAAAAGTCACGATTCTATTTTCATTTACTATTTTCTTTAGTTTATAGGGTTTGGGTGGATTAGATTACATGTTTGTCCAAAACTGCTTTAACATTTTTTATGTCTTTTCTATACACGATTTTGTTTTCTCCTAATTAATTCATTAATGATAATTTATTTTCTAATAACAAGAAAGCAAAATAAACAAACATTGCGAATAGTGAATAGATATTTAGATAAAAAAGATAATTAGATTCATGAAAAATAGTGAATAGACAAAAAACAACGAGTTAAATAAAATTGCGAATTCAACAACATTAGAACTCCACCTGTAAGGTTTATCTTATATTTTGTAAAATATAAAAGCTCGTGATGGTATTAATTCATTTAAATATTTAAATAATTTCATTTTTCTAACAAAACTTAAATTAAATTATCTATTTTCTATCTATGGTTTTTTAAAAATCCTTTATCATTTTTACTTTTTAACATTTGGTTAGGGTAAATAGAAATATATGTATATTTAGGAGGTAAATAGAATTGTATGTATTTTAATCGAACAAATTTTTATTAGATAAGTTTTCTATTTTTTGTATTTATGGTTTTTTGTTTGTTTTATATATGGTCTAGGAATTCATCATGTGTATAGTCAACTGAGAAAAATAAATATTTTTTTAATCTAAGTTTGGACAGGAGTGTTTGTTTGTTATATTGGGTTTTAAAGAGTAACCAAAAGATCTATGAATGTAAATTGTGCTCTATTATAAAAGTAGAGTTCCCTTGATTGTGACGTTTATAAGTAAGAAAAAATAACCTAAAATAACTTTAGCATAAAATACTTTCTGAGTTTAAATGAGATTATATGTTTTGAAATTAAATGATTGATTTTGTTATTTTGTTTGAATAGTTGAATATTGTTTGAAACATATATAATTAAATATTTTGTTGTTAAAGCTGAAATATAATATTATATTATGACCTAGATGATTGTAAAATAATGGATGTGTACATGTTAAGATTGTTGGTGAGATTTAATACTTACAGTATTAAAATTGATTTGAACTATGATGTCTACAGATAAATTATGAGGATTATATTCAATTTCAACTTAAAAAAATGTTTGAATTTGGAAATGAAATGATAAAGATACGTTTGAATGAAAATTGTTGAGTTTTAGTCGAAATTGAGTTTGTTTGTGAGTTGATGATATCTACCTATATTGCTAGGTTAAGGTTTATACTTTAGGGTTTAGGGTTTATGTGGGTTCGATAAATGATTAACTTAGTGTCAAAGACTCCTTGTTTGAACTTCGAGCATTAATATTTAAAAGCTTAAGCGATAGTTAGTTGTTTGAACGAGGAAGAAGCTAAATTAATTCTCTCTTCTCTTGATAGATTATCACTCAAGTAAAAAGATTGGTTACTCATGTGATGATCCATCAGTTGAGTGAGGATAAAGTTGAATAAATTTCTCTCATGTTGAATAATATTGCTCAAGCGAGAATCTCTCACTCAAGTGATCTTTCTTAGCATCAAAGAACTCAATTAAAACTCTTTTACGAACTTATGTGGGTTATTATGATTTCAATGGTTGATGATTATTTAGTGACTTCTAAGATGGAAGCATGTGATAATCTGATTAAATGTGAATATTAAAGTGATTTGTTGTGATAAGATGTGTAAAGTTAGTAGTTACCAAGGATATTTACTAAGTTAATGTGTTTATTTGAGCATTAAGTTGAGAAATTTAATAAGATATCTAAGTTTTATTGATAACATAAGTCATATAGAAGAATGTATTATTTGATGAAAGTCGATGAAAGTTTTCTATCATCTAATCATGAGTGATAGTCAATTATATTTGATAAGATGTATAGGAGTTCATATGATCATAAGAAATTGATATATGAGATCTATCATAAAGTTAACATATGATTGTTATATGCCTGACAAGTATGATTTGATACCATTTTTCAGAAGTTGTCTTCTAATATAAATATATCTAATGATGTTTATAGTGTATTTGGTAGGTATAAATGTGATTATTTTTAATTATTAAATAAATTTATATTAAAATTGGTTAATTAACTTGATATTTTTTCTCTTCACATATTTACAATTTCTATGGGTTTCTTTTATTTCAATAATGAGTTTCTTACAATTGACCATATGTAAGATAAACTTATGGAAGGTGGGTTGTTATGCTTTATGTTTTGGTTTGATAATGTAGATGAATCATTATGAGTGAGTTGCTTTTCCACATATTCTGGTACAAGCTCTTTTTTCCTTTTCAATTGCTTGTGAAGTACAATGATGTATAATTTTTGCTAAGATATTTGAAAGGTCCAACTGTTCTTTAGTTTCAGGAATGACTTCCTTTGTTGCATATGTTTTTAAGCAATCTTTCCCTGTATTATAATGTTTTAAACCATAAAAAACATTAAAAGTTACCTCATCATCTTGAGCTCTCACTTTAAGTTTTCCCTTATCAACATCAACAATAACTCTAGCAATTTTCATGAAGGGTCTGCCAAGTATCAAGGTCTACCAAGCAGCAAAGGAATGAATTTCCTTTGCTGCATCTATTTTTAAGCAATCTTTCCCTGTATTAGAATGTTTCAAACCACCAAAAACATTAAAAGTTACATCATCATCTTGAGCTCTCACTTTAAGTTTCCCCTCATCAACATCAACAATAACTTGCCAAGTGAATTTGTCCACCTTAATAAGAACATCTCCAACCACACCATACAAATACTTGATTGATTTATCAACTAATTGTAGTGTCATCCTGGTGGATTTAACCTCCACATCACCTATCATTTTCAGTATAACTAGAGGCATTAAATTGATACTAGCCCACAAATCTAATAAAGCCTTGTCCACAGATAAATCACCTATGGCTATTGGAATTGATCCTGCCTGTTGACCGGAACGCTGGAAACTGCCTCGTCAAAGGATCGACGTGCGCACCGCTTCACACCTCCGTTCCTCTTCGAGATCCACCTCAAGAACCTGCAAAGAAACAGAGCG
>Ga0123342_1007431_pt1 | contig 14459 bp, 6 predicted proteins | sample Turbeawhitnodule_FD_89960 | JGI IMG/M metagenome (GOLD analysis project Ga0123342, IMG submission 89960) | Root nodule microbial communities of legume samples collected from Mexico - Turtle bean Mexico white nodule | ecosystem: Host-associated > Plants > Roots > Nodule | place: Mexico: Nepantla...
CTGCACTTAAATTTCTGCATAACTGTTAAACTATCAAGAAATAAATCTGTTCAACTAATAATAAATATGTTCTTTCTGGGCTTGTTACATATTGTTCTTAGTTTCTGGAAAAACTGTTTGATTCTGAAAAGAACATATATAATCTGTTAAAAGCCTCTAGACCAGATTGATTGTGATAGGTGACTCAACTATTAAACCCAACAAAACTAACAAGGAACTTTAATCAAAGAAAAGAACCTAAGTATTAACAAGCAATAAAAATAATTTCCTTTAACAAAAATATAATTTAGAAAGACCAACATTAAAGCATAAGTTGTTACAGTAAATTGAAGAACAAAACTTTATTGAACATAAACCACAAAATTCACTATGAAATCACAAGAGAATAAACCCAAAAGAGTTTAGTCTTTCATATGAAGGCAAAACAAAAATATTACTACGAATAAAATAAGAAAACAATAATGTTTTATTTTTTTTAACGTGTTTCGTTGTGAATACTATTGACTTTGAGGGAGTCTAAGTTCAAGAAGGGAGTGAATTATACTTACGATAATTTTTGCAAAAACAAATTTATACAATCCTCACAACAAAATAGTTGATTATTTTATGGAAAAATAAATTTAATTTTTCCTAGCATAAGGTAATTTCAGAAAAACAACTATTTGTAGTGAGATACAACTGATTATATTTCTAACTTTAGTTTTTTTAATCTACACTAGCAGTTTTAATTTCATATTTCAAATAGAAGATAATAACAAATTCTAATGCTTAATAACCAATTAAAAGTTTTGATTTTAATGTGGCAAGAAGGATTCCAAACTTGAAACACTTTTCAGTTACTTAGTTCCTTAAGCAAAGTTAGTAATTTTTAGGGATTATTTTATCAGAAAACTAGAAAAACAAATACTGCAATAAAAACAACTGATTGATCTTTAAAACAACAGATTACTTTTTATACCAGTTCTTACAGATTTTTCAAAACTTCAAAGCAATGAATATGAAAGCAGAGAAGCACTCAAATTTATATTGGTTCACTCAAAACTGAGCTACATCCAGTCCCATCTCACACTAAGATGGATTTCACTATATCAAAAGTATCTTTTGCAAAATATTTGTCAAGAAAAACTCTTGAATCCTACAAGAGCTACAAGCACACATTGAAAAACACTATTACATTCAAGCTTATGCTTCAAGAAATCCTATCTTAAAAACACAACTTTACACCATAGAAGAAGTATGAAATGAATACACCTTATTTCTAGAAGACACAACTAGGGACCTCCAAACTACAACACCTTTATGAATTCCTTTATCACAAACTAATGATGAAAATGATAACACAAAGAACTCACAAAGTTTCAAAGAACTCTCCAAAAAACCAAATTCCTAAAAGAACTTCTCATTTTAAAAAATAGTAAGATTGTATGTATTCTAGTTATATTTGATTTAGAAAACCATTCTCCTTTTATAGATTTCATAACAGAAACAGATTTGAAAATCAGTTAAGAAAACAAATGCTTAAAGGCTAAAATAAAAAGTTAATTTTCTAAAATACACTAAGTAGAATCAAAACATATTTTTGAGAAGTTTGAAAACTGAATGTGGAAACAAAACAGACTTTGGAAACAAAACAAACTTCAAACATCTTTTACATAAGAAAACATTTAGTCAATTGTTTCTTAAATAACCAACTAAAAAAGCTACAGAGTATGTAAAACATAAACTTAAATAGGTTGAAAAACCTTTTAACAGATTGAAAACCTGTGAGTATAGTTTAACTTATTTTCAAAATACTTTGTGCTTTGGCTCATCATCATAGGTTTGAGACAAGGGATATATCAAGACATCAAAACACTTAGTCTAATCTACCTTAGGTACCTAGACACTTTATGAGGCACCAATTCTTTTCTTCAAGTCTTTTGGCAGTATCCCCTTCTCTTTAAGGCTTATGACAACATCCACTTCTCTTTAAGGTCTATTGCTTCATCAAACATATATAGTTGGGTAGCTTTGAGATATCCAACAAATAATCTCTCCATTCTCCTTAAAGCTTGCATCTTTTTATAGGTTTCTTTGCTCCAAGAATCTCAAATATATATTTTGTCTTTGATATATTGTTCACAATTTATCACTTTCCAACTTTTCAGAGTTTTTCAGATTTTGTTTCCAATTTTAACATGAACTATGTTTCTTCATATTTTTTAGATTTTGTACATTCCATTCTCTTATTCACCTACTCAGATTTTGCTTCCATTTTTATTCAAAGAAGCCAATTGGACTTTTGTTTGATCAGTGGTAGATGTTTCCTTCAGTTCGTCTACCAGATTGACTAATCTTTGTAATTTGCATATGCTTTTTCTACACCTTCGTCTTCATTACACTTGATGTTTTTTAGGTATTTTCTTTAGCTAAACCTTGGCATATGTGTTATTGGACCATCTACTCCATATCCTTTGAAATATTAGATCGTCTACTGTGACCAAAAGCACATGATTAGCATAAATAGCAATTTAGGCCCAAAAGACCCAATTAGATGAACTCTAATTAAAGTAGTATATTTATTCATGACTACAGTCCAAGAAATATATGATCAAATCTTAAAAGTGTGAGTAAAACTATGTTCATCAATGATGCACTATTATACCTTACCAAATCGATACAGCATTTGGTATTGAGGTTGTTGTTTCACTCTAGCAGTCACCAAAAATGGCAAGAACTAGACTTTTTGGAACGAGAATCGGTAAGATCTCTAAACCTAACATTCATTCTATTTTAAAATTTTAACTTCCAAATTAAATATTTTCTCGTTGTGTGATGTTGATTATGGTTTGAAGTACAATTTAAACTTTGTTTATGTTGTTCTTGTTATGATTTTTTTGGTCAAAGAATGAACTTTTACTTTATTATGGTTTGCAGTATTCTTTTATATGACTTAAATTGTCTCTTCTTTGGGAAAAAAATATAAATCTTTAGCTGGTATTCTTTATGATTTTATTTTCACGGCTAAAAGTTAATCTCTTTTGGAAAAAATATTAAATTTTAAACATTATAAGTCTCTACCCCAACCTTCTCATGTTTTAGATTCATTCAAATTTAAAAATAGGTTTATTATTGATGAGTTGAATTGTAGAAAAGAAGACACAACACAAGAACATATGTCATTATTGCAATTATTAAGTGATAAACAACTACATGTGTATGAAGACATCATGACAACAATATTTTTAGAAGTAAAAGGATTTTCTTGATATGGTTACAGTGGTATATGATAGACATTTATGTGGAAAACTCGGTTAGCTGTTATCAGATTTAAGGGCATCCGGTACCGCCAATATAGTCACACATCGCTCAGGAGTCGAGGGAATGGCAGTTTAAATACTCCCTCCTCCCTCAATTCTTTGAGGCGCCTTTTAAAGACAAAACCGTGACGGAGCAGTGACCTCCAAAGCAGACATCCCTCGGATGTGATGATTGACCCTAGCGATGCTATCTCTTAGACTTGAGGTCGGAACATTGACGCCGTCTGTGGGAATCGTAAAGGCTTTCCTTTAGCCCTCGACTGGGGGGCTTGTTCTGGTACCGCTAATATAGTCTCACATCGCTCAGGAGTCGAGGGAAGGGCAGTTTAAATACTCCCTCCTCCCTCAATCCTCTGAGACGCCTTTTAAATAAAAATCGTGACGGAGCACCGACCTCCAAAGAGGACAATACCTCGGATGCGGTGATTGACCCTAGCGATGTTATCTCTCTGACTTGAGGTCGGAACAGCAGGTCCTTAAAATATTATAAGTCTCTACCCCAACCTTCTCATGTTTTAGATTCATTCAAATTTCAAAATAGGTTTATTATTGATGAGTTGAATTATAGAAAAAAAGACACGACACAAGAACATATGTCACTATTGCAATTATTGAGTGATAAACAACTACATGTGTATGAAGACATCATGAAAACAATATTTTTAGGAGTAGAAGAATTTTCTTGATATGGTTATGATATAAGGGCATGATTATTTTGAATGTAACTTCAATTGAAATTACTTCTTTAATCTACACTTTTGCACACCATTGTTAATAAATGAGTAATTAACTTTGAACATAGTTCAATGAAGTCTTCCAGTTAAGTTTTTGATGAAAATCAATATGATTACATGAGATAAAGCACTAAGGATGAATACATTATTCTTTAAAGCATTTGATCAAACTTGAGATATATGTTATGAAAGTTGTAAATTAAGATAATAGTGAAAGATTGTTTTGTAATAAAATTTTGTTTTAGGAGGTGATTTTAGGCAAACTTTGTGTGTTGGAAGGGATCAAGATATGATGTTATCAAGTCATTAATAAATTGTTTTGAATTATGGAAAATTGCAAAGTTTTAAAGCTTTCATAAAATATGAGATTAAATACTGAAAAAAAAATAAAAGAATTTGTTGATTAGATTCTCAACATTGGATATGGAGACATGGATTTAAATGAAGATGGTAGTTGAAAACAATGAATCACATTTATTCTCATTGGTTGAGTTTGTCTATTTTTTTTTATTTTTTTGATAATATGATGTCTCTGGGATTTTTTTATGATGAAATAGTATTTTGTGATACAATTAATCTACTAAACAAGCAAATGATTTGATTTCATCTTTAATATTTGATGAAGAAAAAACTTATTTAAGTTCAAAAAAAACACGTTGCAAGTCAAATAAGCCCACAAAATTCAAGGTGGATAGTTGACATCAGGATTTTTTAATGATATTAAATGTTGAGTAATTTTAAATCATGCACTTAAATTGTAAGTAGGTGGACGTATAATGATTTTAAAAATATCAAACAAATAGTTTTTAATGGAACAAGTTTACAAACAAATGATAAGGAAAGTATTATTTTTGTTACAGTCATTAAAGATAAAAATATTGGTGACAAAACATGTATATATACTAAAAATTGATTTAATTTCTTACATTAATATTGGTTCAAAATCAATACTTTATTAACAACACAATTATTCTAGTTCTACGGTAAATATTTTTAATCACGGTCACTTATTGCATTCAAATTTTTATTTTTTTTTAAATTGAATTGGTTATATTAAAAAATTGTTAAAATATTTATTACAATTAATATATAATAATTTGTTCACACATGACATTTATTTGTTCAATCTATTTCAAATTCTACACTTCACATTATGTTAAATGATTGTGAAGAAAATAATAATAATTCAAATTAATATATTAATTTTGTGGCATTTTTATTATTAATTAATTTATTATTATTTCAATATAATTAATAAAATTAGTTATGTTATAAAATTTGCTTTTATTAATAAATATTAAACTCTCTCACTCGCAAGAGCCCATAATAGTAGTTGGTAGTAAGTGCGAAGGAAAGATATATATTTGAGATTTGGTTTCATACACACGGAAAACCATCAGTCAACTCCACCGACGCGTATCATCTGAGCTACCTATCTACCTCTCTGCGTAGAATTAAATTCTATCTTTTTTAAGTCAAAAAGAAAGAAATTTGCTCTGACAACTGACAACTCTGAATGGGCAGTCATGAAAAAACATAAATTTACAAAACCATTTTATAATGATGGAGTCTTCGTTGACTCCTGCTGCTGCATCACACAGAATTACCAGTGTTCACTGCAAGAAGCTTTACCAATTGCAGTGTTCCCTATTCAGCTCTCTAAAATAATGTTGATTCTAGTTGAAAATGTCACGCGATTTTTAGATTTTGGTTCATGTAAGTGATATATATGCAAAAAAGTATTTTGATGTTAAGTTACTGTTTAATATAAAATAATTGAGTGTAATAAATATTTTGGCTGATGACTGCTGTATGATTAAGATAGGTTCAGATTAACCATTAAATTTTAGATAAAATTTTGTATTATATTAATTGTGTTAAAAGAATGTTTGTGGAATCTATATCCATTACGCCATTAAGGAGATATTCGATAATGCTTAAACTTGTAAAAATCTTAGGGTAATATTTTGTTTTCATCCGATCTACACAAAACGTTAGATTCATATCATTGTAGAGAATGATATTACATTACATATTTTTAGAGAGTTTCCTAGTAAATATAATGGGTTTTAAAACCTTCGTAAATACCATGGGTTTAACAACCTTAGTAAAATATCATGAGTTAGGCTTAAAGTTCACTTCATAACATGGTATCAAAGTCATTTAAAGTCTATCCTAGTGAAGTGGACTTTAAACCTAACTCACCCTCATAAAACCGGCTCATGGGGTGTGGTTTGCACACATTTATATACAATGAAATATTTTCATCTTTAGTCGATGTGGGATTTCCAACACCGACAACAATCCTAACAAGGAATCACAATTCAGCCACACTTATGTATATTATATCTAAGGAGAAGAAACACTAAATAAAGCATTATATATCTTTGTCTTACTCCAATGTTGCTTCTTCCATAACCTTATTGCCCCAACTTGGGTCATAAGTCACTGTTACCTAACTCGACAACAACAAGTGTTTATCACTGTTTTATATATCTTAAATAATTACATTATCTATCAGATGTCGACTTCAAAGTCATGTGTGTTCTTGGGTAAAGATTGCAAGAAGAAATTAATTTTATCACTTCTCATTTTCACAGTGAATTAATTATTAAATATACTTTAAAATAAAGACCTTAATTTAAAATATGAGAATTAAATATTAACATTTATAACTAACTAAAATTGCTCATAAAATATACGTATATCAAAATAAATCAAGTTTTCAAAAGTATGAACTCGTAAAAAAAAATTAGGAATTATATAAACCAACTATCATCAATCATAAAAAATACGTAAATACTGTTGAAATACTTATTATCCAAGATTAGTTGTTGATATACTTATTATCCAAGGTTATTTGTTGAGTTTTTAAAATAAATTTTTGAAACTTTAGAAAACTTATTTGTAATTACACTTTCAAAATTTTATACAATTTAATTATAAAATTTATTAAATATATTAAAACTATGTAGTTTTTAATTATTTATTTATAAATATACTTAATTATATTTATTTATTGAGTTTGAAACACTTGAGTGTTTTATTGAGGTTTTACAATGAATCTTTGGAATTTAACGAAGATTAAAAAAACCTCCATTATTTTGTTGAGGTTTTCGAAAAAAACCTTTTGAATTTAACGAAGGTTAAAATAACCTCTGTTATTTTGCTAAGGTTTTAGAAAAAACATTTGAAATCTAACGAATGTTAAAAAAACTTTCGTTATTTTGCTAAAATTTTAGAATAAATATTTGGAATTTAACGAAAGTTAAAAAAAACTTCCGTTATTTTCTTGAGATTTTGAAATAAGGCTTTGAAATTTAATGAAGGTTAAAAAAATCTCAAATCTTTTGCTGAGATTTTTGAATAACCTTTAGAACTTAAACTCTGTTACTTTAATTTGTAATATTTATTTTTTTAGTTTGATCTGAATAAAAAACTTAAAAAAATAATACAATAAATAGTTAACTAAAATAAAATAAAGCTTAATATGAAAATTTATTAAAATATAAGAGTATAATAAATACATAATGCAATATTAATTAGATCTATTTAAAATTTTAATTCATTTTCAATTTAAACTACGTAAAAAAATAAAATAACCCAACAAATATTAAAAATATTATAATAATTAACTGTCTTTATAATAACAGGTGAAAGTACATTAAAGATAACAAAGAAATATATTAAAATATAAAATTGAATTAAATAAATTACAAAGTATAATAAGTTAAAACTTCTAAAATAGTAGTTACCTTGATATACTTATCAAATACTTTTATATTGATTGTCAAATTAACTTAATAGTTAAAAAAAATTGTAATTAACTTGTTAGTGTTACTAAACATAGCTTATGTAACTTATTAATACTTATTTAAAAAAAAAAGTGTAAGAGTAGCTCTTTTATAGACAATTTGTTTGAAGAATTGTAAATACCAAATAAATAAATAAAATTAGTTAGAAATTTAAATTTTGATTCAATACATACATCCATGTGAAAAGGGATGTTAGCCTCTCCTAAATGAGTTTTTAGGCTTGACAACTTGTTAAATATATAAATTGTAAATTCTCAATTTAGTTGCTGAGTATTATTCTTTTATGAAAAAATATCACACTCAAATGACTGAATAACAAAATTAAGAAAACACCGAAATTGATTAATTGGTGATAAGTTTTGGATAATTTGCATAGACTTCTAAGTTAAACTTTGTAGTTGTCTCTTTATACATATAACTTAAAACTATTTAAGAGTTAAAAATAGAAGCAAGTGTTAGTAAGAGTAAATTGACAACTAAACTCAATGTAAAATTGAATTAGTAGTTGGATATGGTGTTTATGGTGCCATTCGATTCGATTTGATTTTTAATTAAAAATACATTTAAAACAAAAAAAAAACACACACACACACACACATATATATATATATGTAAAAAATTTATTGAAACAAAATTTAATATCTTTAATTAAAAATACATTTAAATCAAAAATAAAATTTATATACATATAAAAACTTTATTGAAACAAAATTTTGGAAATTTCTTCCTTGATTAATAGGGTAAGGAAATAAATGTTTAATTCTCTTTTTATAGTTCAATCGTCATTCTCAGCCCATGATTAATAAGAGTTGAAAGTTTTCTTCGTACCTCCTAAAATTTGTTGGACTGACTTTTTCCGTAACTCATTTCATAGGATATCTCAATCTACCTTTTATTTCATTATATTAATCCACGAACTAATTCCATTTGTTTAATATTTCTATATTTGATCTAGTTTCTATTTCTATTCTATCTATTTCTATAAATGAAAATTTATGAAAAATTGAAAATTATTATATAATAATTTAAAAATTACAATATGAAAATAAATAAAAAATAGTTTGAAATAATTTTTTACTATTTTTATACTTATTGTTTTTACAGAGACTGGGGTGAACTGTCTAAGGTGGATTGAGAAGACTTCAAAAAATCTGAACTAGAAAAAGCTGGATAATCTGAAGTATAGTTATCAAATTGTTAAGAAATATTGAATGAAGAAACTTACTAAGGGTCATCCATCTTGAATAGTTATAGAATGGGTCATCCATCAAAAAGGTATAAGAAAAACTTACTAAGCAATACACTGATATACACTCTGTTGATATAGGTGTGTGCATTCCGTATCATCTTACTAAACAACATAAGCTACCTTTCCCCGTTAAGCAAAATAAGTAGTGAACATGCTTTTGATTTGATTCACATGGACATATGGGGTCCTTTGAATGTTCATTCTCTGCATGGATACAAATATTTTTTAACTATTGTGGACGATTATAGTAGATATACATGGATTCATCTAATGAAAAGTAAGAGTGAAACTAGAGATTACATGCAATGTTTCATTGTTGACATTAAGAATCAGTTTAATAAAGGTTTAAAAGCTATTAGAACCGATAATGGAAAAGAGTTTTGTTGGAACGATTTTTATGATGAACATGACATAATTCACCAAATATCTTCTAATGAAACAGCACAACAAAATTCCACTATGAAAAGAAAGCATTAGCATATCCTTAATATTGCTCATTGCATTTTATATTAATCTAATTTGCCCAAGACTTTCTGGTCTTATGCTGTTTTACATTCTATGCACCTCAAATCGTTTTCCTTCCTCTGTAATTCAAAACGAATGTCCATATAAATTTTTGTATGAAAGTGTGTTTGGTCTATATGACATTAAAGTGTTTGGATGCCTTTGTTTTGCTTCTACTCTTAAGCAAAGTAGACATAAGTTTGATCCCAGGGCACGTAAGTGCATCTTCCTTGGTTTCAAGCACGGTACTAAAGGTTATATGGTAATGGACATTCATTTAAGAGAAATCTTTGTATAACAAAATGTGATATTTTATGAAACCTATTTTTGTAACTCAAGAAACGAAAACGATGATGAAATTGCACCAGAAGATGTTGGTTTTATAATGTATGATGTTGCTTCTTCTAAACCAACTATAACCGAGGAAAGTATTGAGCAAGAAGGGCCTAGGAGATCCACAAGAATCAAGAAGCCACCAACTTATCTAGAGGATTATCATCACAACATAATGACATCACCATGTAGTAATATGACACAGAAGAACAAGGTAACATATCCTCTTAGCTCTGTCATATCTTACAAGGGTTTAGCATAAAACTATTTAAAATATAATTTGTTTGTTTCATGTCAAATTGAACCTCGAAACTATGAGGAAGCAAATCAATATCCTAAGTGGATGAAGCATAAATAAAGGCTTTTGAAGAAAACGAAACTTGGAAAGTAATGGAACTCCCACCAAACAAAACAGTCATAGGATGCAAGTGGGTATTCAGAATTAAATGAAAAGCTAATAGAGACATAGAGAGATACAAAGTAAGGCTTGTGGCAAAGGGCTACACTCAACATGAAGGTATTGATTACATGGAGACATACTCACCCGTGGCAAGACTCACCATGATATTCTTGAAAGGAACCCATATTTGTCAACACAAGTATATTCTTGAAATTTTGGCAGATGCAGGAATGCTGAGTGCAAAACCAGCAGCTACACCCATGGTGCAAAATTATGAAAAACTGTTTGACAAAGATACAACAATTCATGATATCTCTGTATATAAGAGAATCATTGGAAGATTGTTTTACTTGGTAAATACAAGGCCCGACATCAGCTTTTTTGTGCAGTTCCTCAATCAATTTGTACAAGCACCTACAAAGGCACATCATCAAGCTGCACAGAGAATACTTCGTTACATAAAAGCTTCTCCAAGATAAGGATTATTCTATCCCAAAGATACGAGCCTACAAATCAAGGCATTCATTGATTCATATTAAGCATCGTGCATCACAACACGTCGTTCAACCACAAGTTTTTGTATTTTCCTTGGTGAATCTTTGATATCATGGAGAAACAAGAAGCAGAGCACCATATCTCATTCTTCATTAGTAGAAGAATACCGAGCTCTTGTAGCTACTAACTGTGAAATTCAGTGGCTGAGTTTCTTGCTTGAAGATGTTAATGTTGTCTCTAATGGAATCGCTATCTTATTCTGTGATAGTCAATCAGCAAGGCATATAGCACAAAATATCAACTTCCATGAGAACTAAACATATAGAAATAGATTGTCATGTTGTGAGGAAGAAGCTTCGTTAGAGTCTTTTGCATTTGCTGCCTATCATCACAAAAAATCAACCGGTTGACCTTCTTACCAAATCTCTTAACAAAGAGATATTTTACAAGTTCCTTTCCAAGCTTGGTATGTTAAATATTCACCCACCAGCTTGATGGGGTGTTTTGATGTTTTTGTTTTTCCTGTTGGGCCCTCCTATGAGTTAGTTGGGTTAAGCCCTTACTCTTTCTTTTCTTTTCGTGTATGAGTGTTTCTTCCTGCACCTCCATCCCTTCTTCAACCATCCCCATAGTAAACTTGATTTTACTATTATGCCACTCAATAAATAATATTAAAAAATTAAAAGTAAACCTAATTTTACCTTTCCACATTTTGTTTTAACACTTTGCCTTTTACCCAACAGCAGCACAAGCGCGGCGGCAACCACCCCTCTCCTTCAAAGAACCAACACGTTTACCCCCTTTTCTTCAAACCACCAACAAACGTTCATCCTCTCCCAGCAGCCCCCATCCTCCCCTTCAAAGCAGCACCACTCACTTCCATTTTAAACTCCAAATCACTATTCAAGCATTGAGCCTCTTCATCCAACACTGAAAAGGTTAGTTCCGGATTCTTTGTAGAGGAACTGTTTTAAAGGATGCATTCTCTTTGTTTTGCATCATACAGATTCTTAAATCCGGTAGTGTGTAGTTTCCATATTTAATAATCCGGTAGTCTTTTTCAATAGTTCCAAATTGCGTGAGTTCCGGATTACATAGGTTTTCAGATTAAATAATCTGGTAGTGTTTAATTAGTTCCGGATTATATAATTTGGTATGTGTTTTTGAATGTTTCGGATTATGTATTAGTGTTGTTGTTTAAGTTGGTTTCGGATTAGGTAATCCTATAATATTAGTTTTACAATTTTGGATTAGCTAATCCGGAAGTGACTTTTTTTTGGAGTTTCACCTATGCAATCCGTGTTTAGTTTATTTTGTTTCCCGCTGAAGAACCTTTTTGTAGATTATGTGTCATGGTTCAACTATGACAGATATGGCTAAAACAAGAGGTGGTGGATCTCATGGTCATGATCGCATAAGACCGACGACATCCGTTTGTAGAAGAGATCGAGGTGTTGTTGAGGAATGAATTGATGTTGATGTTCATATTGATAATGATAATCAACAAGAATTACATGATGATGGGCAAGTGGACCAGGGAGAAGGATTTCCTGGAGGACCTTTTGATATGTCTTTGTTGGTAAATTTTGCTTACCATGTTGTTAAGCTTTGGGAGGGTGAGGTAAGAACGAAAAAACCTTCAATTAAATTGTCTTTGTTAATTATTGTTTAAATTGATTTAATTATATTAAATATATACAAATTTTGTATTAGGATCGGAGAGAACTTAAATTGGTATCTCACGGTAGAAAATTAAGTAAATTTGGGATGCCTCATGCTGAGATTGAGGTTCTTATACAAGATTCTGGATTATTTAGTCTATGCAATATAAGCTATGAGGTGGGGGACAGGGAGTTGATTTCAGCCTTTGTTGAAAGGTGGCATGCTAAGACAAACTCCTTCCACCTTCCCATAGGTGAGATGACCATCACACTTGATGATGTGTCATCTCTTTTACACCTCCCCATTTTGGGTCAATTATGTGCCCTTAGTGTACAACTGAGCTGCAACTATTTTAACTGAGTTACTAGGGGTGGAGGAGGCTCGTGGGAAGGCTGAGAATAGGCAGTGTCGAGGCGTCCACGTACGATTGATTTGGCTTCGAGATATATATGCGAGATGTTGCGCTCAAGAGGCTTGGGAGTGTGCTGCTAGAGCTTACTTGTTGCATGTTGTTGGATGCACTATTTTTGCAGATAAAAGTGCCACATTTGCATATGTTTCGTACTTGTTGTTATTCAACAATCTTCGTATGTGCGGTGGATATGCATGGGGAGCAACAAGACTTACACATCTATATGAGCAGTTGAGGGATGCTTCCTACTTTAACACAAAGCAGTTTGGCAATTATGTGACACTTGTTCAGGTATGAAACCATACAAATAATTAGCAACACATGTTACATTCCATAATTTTTTGTATTAAATATTTTATAATTAATATGATCGAATTACGCATGCATGGATTTATGAGCACTTCTCGGGCATGGGAAGGGATATTAATCCCTCATATGACGAGGTACATCCGCGGGTAGCACGATACGTTGTTGCGCATTAGATTTGTGTGGTTGGTGATGTGCGGGTGTAGTTGGATGGGCTTACACACGATGATGTCATCTGGACTCCATATGAGGACCACAGATTGAGCAGACCATTTATTTATTCTCGGATCACCTATGATTGGGCAGCTTATCACGTAGACATATGCCCGAGTGTGTGTTGCGCCAATTTGGCTACGAGCAGAGCATTCCACCATCACTGATATCGAATGAGAGTCTTGATGCACATGTCATTGATCAAAGGTGGTTGCAATTTGATCATCACTTGGTGACAGGTTTGACAAATGCTTCTAGTCCATCTGCATGTGTTCCTGAGTACATGTCTTGGTTCAGGACGGTGTCACACCCATACATTTGCAGAGGTGAGCTTGAAGATCGACCTAGTGTTGTACCACGTCGTCGCCTTCGTAGTCCAAATGTTGAGCAGGCAGGTCTCTCATCTCAAGATGAGCGTGCACATTCGGTAAGTTTTTTTTTTATTGTTATGTGATTAAACAATATATTTAAGAAGTTTAATTTATTTTGAAGTTAGTGCATAGTATATTTAGGCGCGTTGTTAGTATTCTCCAACGCATGATAGATTTTCGTCAGGTCACTAAAGGCACTGACGCATATGAGAGTACATAGGCAGCTCTGCATTTAGCCCGAAGTGTGACAGGTGACGGGGCGGTGTACACTAGATGATCACGTAATGTTCGTGGACGTCGTTGATATTTTTTTTATTACATGATTGTAATAATAGTAACTTTGTATGTTTACAATATGGTTTAATTAATTTATGTTGTAGTGTTTGCAATTTTATTTTTGTCTGACATAAACACGAATTCATTATGAATTGGAACTGAAGTAATAAATTATGAATCAGAAGTTAAGTAATAAATTATGAATAAGAACCCCACATAATAAATTATGTCTACATCAATCGTCTCCAAGGTTCACATATGTCGGACTTGTTGGGTCTATTAGTGTCTAAGTTCAAGAGGGGAGGGGTGAATTGAGCTTATAAAATTTTCGCAAGAACACACAATTTTCAGTATACCAGAGACAAAAAGAACAGATTGATTTTACATGAA
>Ga0123342_1007433_pt1 | contig 14458 bp, 6 predicted proteins | sample Turbeawhitnodule_FD_89960 | JGI IMG/M metagenome (GOLD analysis project Ga0123342, IMG submission 89960) | Root nodule microbial communities of legume samples collected from Mexico - Turtle bean Mexico white nodule | ecosystem: Host-associated > Plants > Roots > Nodule | place: Mexico: Nepantla...
CAAATACATTTTTGTAAGATCGAATTTAAATTAAAGTTTTTGATGAATTAACTTTGAGGTTTTTCATTACAGGTTATTTCTTATTGGACTCCAAAAGTGTAGCTCAGGAGATTGGAAAAGCATTTCAAAATGTTACATTCCATCAAAAACTTCAACTCAAATTGCAAGTCACGCTAAAAAATATAGACATCATCAAAATGGCCTAAAGAAAAATAAGAAGAGAAAAAGTATCCATGACGTAACCCTAGATAACATTAACATGGGTGTTGTTCCTAGTTTCATTAATAAAGAACAACGACTTTGTCTTACCCCAAATTTTTCAATACAACCACAAAAAATATAAGAATTACAACATATCAACTTATACAACATGTATTATCAAAATTGTGGTTATTTGTGAATATATTAATTGAGTTGATGTATAGTTTGTCTTGAGTTACAAAAGAAATAATATTGAGTTTAAGTGATCATTGATGGAGAAAGAGAGAAGAATAATGGCTAACCAAAACAATGATAACAATGATAACATTTCTATAACTTATGATGAAATCAATAATGATAACTATTATATTGTTTCTATAATTGATGATGTAATCAATGATATATTAAGGTTAATTGATGAGTGGAAAAAAAAATTTAAGCTTGGATGAGGGTAAGACATTTCTCCAATACATACTTGCTATAGATGACGAACTATAAGATGACATGGATGAATTGCTTTCTAACAATGAGGTTTTTCATATTCATGAATTTTGTAGGATTTAGGGTTTGAATTTTGAAAAAAAATCTATATAATAATTTTTTTCTACTATTATTATCTTTTCTAATCTTATTTCAATATTTTGAACTCCTTTTAATTTGATTATTTAATATATTTTTTAATTAATAATAATGACTATTCACAATTATTAAGTCTTGTATAATTGATATTTGATAATCTTTCATCACGAAAATGATGACTTTTATTAGGAAGGATTAAAATTGTTCAAACAAATATTTTTAGATATATATATATATATATATATATATATATATTTGAAATTAAAGAATAACATGATATGTTTATCATATTTTTTATTATTCCTCGAGTTAAATGATTTAATAAAGTATTATAACATTTTTATCATATTTAAAAATTCAACAAAGAAAATGAGATTTTCACTTTCTTGGCATAAACAATCGTGTGAAAAATCTAAAATTTAAAAACGCACTTAACCATGAATGTTATTTTTTAAAACATTAACTAAACCAGAAAAATTAACATTCTCAATTTTAAAATGAAAAATAATTGCCACACACTTTTCTTTAAACAACAATTTGATAACCCTTTTAAAAATAAAATTTATAATAAAATAATAATATACGTAATTATTAAACATTATGAAAGTTTTTTTTATCAGATATTGAAAGTTGTTAACATATTATAATCCTTTTAAATTCTAGAAGAAATAAAACATCTTCATCACACTAAAGGAAAGTTATTAATTTTTAAAATAATTTCTTAATAAAAAAATTATATTAATTTTGTAGCTTCCAAATATTGTAAGTTACTATATTTTGTTAAATATTTTTGAAGACTTTCCATTCTCAATTTTTTTTTATAAAGGTTTGTGTGAGGACAGGACAAATACGATTTTAATAACATAAGTACCTCTCAATGAATTCTAATATTTTATTTTTTTATATTTGTATGTTATGAATTTTGTACATCATCTAGTATTACATATATAATGAAGATATAAGTTGATAAAAATATAAAGAGTTAGGTGTTACCATGATTGAATTATGAGTTTTGAAATGAGTAGAGAGAGAAATTGAAGATGAAGTAGAAGTAAGTTTTGATATGATTGGGAAAGTTTATAGGAGTGATGGTTGTTTGTGTAAATGTATGGATGTATGTGTAAAAAGGTTTTACACTTAGAAAGATGAAAGTCCTATGCATAATAGCTATTGAGCTTGGAGTGAGTCACTGATTGGACCAGCTTTAGAACCCAATTCAGCGAGGTTGGAACCAATCGATTTTCCACGACGCATGTCGGAAGATCGATGGTGGCGACATCTAAAGGAACCAACATGTGTGGTGGGTGAGCATAGACAATTCATCCTCCCAGGTGATCTTTTTCTATTTAAGGTTTCAGATGTTGTTGGTGACACAAGCATGTGTGAGTTCTTCTTTAGGATTTCCACGTCCAATTCTGGAAGTTTACTTACCATGATCTTTGGTGGCTTTTGGTCAACCTTTGGTTCCATTTTTCTCCTATCACAACCTTTTTCCTATTAACAAAACAAATTACACATTAAATCAATTTCATTTCTATTTTTCTTCATTTACTCTTATTTTGTTCTATTTTTTATATCATAACAATACTCAATACAAGACAATCATGAAATAGAAACTAATTTTAGAGACAACAAATAATTAGTTGCTATAGTGACTAAATTAGAAACCATTTTAGAAACTAACAAAAATTTGGTCTCTAAATTAGTTTCTATTATTGTTAAATGGTTTTTAAATTGGTATCTTTTGCTACCAAATTTATAATCTAAATAATTGGTAGTTAAAATCTTGGAAGCTAATTAGATACCAATTTAGAAAATATTTAACAATAATATAAACTAATTTAGAAACCATTTTTTTTAGTTTCTAAAATAGTCTCTAATTTAATTACTATAACAACTAATTATTTTTTGTCTCTAAAATTGGTTTTTATTTTATGATTGATTTTCTTGTAGTGGCTTGATAAAAGTAATTTGTTTTTATTAATAGTCTTGTATTATGAGGAGACGTTTATTGATACAAACATGATCAATTCATTATTTTAAATATACCTGAATTAGAACAAAGAAAAAAAAATTAAGAGAAGTTTTTAGTTGATAGAAGTTTTGCTAATATTCGATAATGTTCAACGTTAATTAAAGAAAAGTTTAGTATTGATTTAAAGAAGTTTGAAAAGGTAAAAGTCTCATAAAACATCAAGTGATGAAGATGGAAAATATGAAAATGGTTTGATATGGAAGCTCATGTATCATGTCACAAAACAAAGAATCACACACAATAAATAAATATGTATATATAAAGAAAGAATTTCATGTTTAATCAACATGATTATAGGAACAAACATGGTTGTTCTTAAAAGCAAAAGAATATTACAATACTTACCTGTGTTTGTGGGATATAGCATGCAAAAAGCTTGAATGAACAATAACCAGCTTCTCAATGTTCTTTGAATTATGAGCAGGAAGAGTAAAAGAGAAGAAGGTGATATTTTCAATTGCTACACTTCCCACAAAAGAAAAAATAGTGAAAATTCCATTAAAAAAAACCCTGAGTAAGCCTAAATCATTGGGAATGTTGTTCACTACCTTAATTTTGTTATTACAAATATGTGGTTTTTATCAAATCAACCATTTTTATTACAAATTTGTGGTTTTTTAACTAAATCAACAGTCTATAACTGCAAGTTGTTACCTTTTTTTTCTACAAAAATGAGGCACAAAGATTCAGTTAAAAATAAATTTCCTTTATTAGGGTGTCATTTCATCACCATTGGTAACTTCTTTTAACTATTTTACCTGAATTAACCCCAAAATGTGTTTTCCAACATTTTTATGATTTTTAATTTATTTTAAGCATTTCATTGTTGTGTTGTACTAAATAAAGTGTGAATTATGACAAGTGATTTGACACTTTGTTTGTGGGAGAGTTTAATGTGCACACATTTTAATTCTATACTCCTATGTAAAAAGGAAATAAAGTGTGAAATGTTTAATGTGCAAATTTTAGTTCTAATTAGGTTATTAAATATTCATTTTACATTAAAATAAATAAATAAATAAAATTAGTGCTGAAAATTAGCTCCTTTTTAATAATATAAGGGGAAAGATATTTTTTTTTCTTTTTTTTAAAAAAATTATGACATTTTCTTCACTTAATTATAAAAATATATATTTTCATATCTTTTGTAAATATTGAGGGTAAGTTAATACTTGAAAACATTCTTTATAAAGTTCTAAAATATTAAAAGCATACAAGTTTCAGATATCAATTTGTATATATATTGTTTTTTTTTCATTTTTATATTTTATAAAAAAAATGAATTTAAATATTATGACTCAATTTTCTAATTTTGTTATCTGGTTTGTTATAAGATTTGTGTTATTTAACTTAATCAGTGTTTCATCTAAAATTGTTTAGCTTTGCATTACTTCAAAAAGTATAAAATTGAAAATATAATTAAATAAAAATCAATTTAAAAAAAATAATTATTTACTATATTAACTAAAATAAATACTAAAAAAGTTATTAATATCAAAAAATAATTTCTAAATTTTTAAATTATGTTTTAAATTAATATTTAATTACATATAAATATCTAATAACTAACAGAACACATCTAAACCTAGAATATGTGTTCTACCTGTATTTGAAATTTGCATGAAGCTTCTTCAATGGAGTAGGTTTTAATATCTCACCCTTTTACTATTCTTTCTTTCTTGTAATGTTATCTTTGTTACTGTTTTATTGCTTAAAGTTATATTATTTCTCAATGTTTTTCTTTCTTACTAGTTTCATACTTTGAGATTCATCAACGTTTTAATCATTGCTTGTTTTGCTTGTTGTTGTTCTCTTGTGGAATTACCTAACTTAAATGTTAAGAATTTATCTTTTCCTTATAATTTGATGTCCAATTTTGTTTTTTCATATGATTTCATTTATCTAAATACCGAAATCATCATCCTTTCCATAATGGGAAGAGTTTGAATTTGTGATACAACATAGTATTAATTTAAAATTATTGAAATTAAATTTAGAAATAAATATAAAATATGAAAAATTAAATAAATAATTAAGAAAGTAGAATATTTTAAAATAAATTATCATTATTTAGATTTCAATACCGTGACCATCTTTTGATATTTATAAATTTGATTACTAAAGGAGTTTGTATACATTTAGTGGTTAAATTTGTTTCAATGCAATTAACTAGTAAATTATTAGCTTCTATATTTATCATTAAATTAATTTCTATATAATTAATTGTTAAATTGATTTTTTATGTTTGCTCACTAAATTAATTTTTATATAATGGTAAATAAATTGATTTCTGAAACAAAATTAAATTGGTATTTAACATTGTTTATGGTTTTAATTATTTATTATTATTAAATTCTTGAATTAGTATTTAATTTTATCATTTTAAAGACTAATAAATTAATTTTTAAAATCATTTTTTTCTTGATAGTTACGTTTTTTTTAATAATCAATGTGAATTTAAGGATTTTACTAAAAACTAAGAAATATGTGGGATTACCTGTCAAGGTAAAGTTAATATATATTTTGAATTCATTTTACATAATTTTTATAATTAAAAATAAATTTATTAATATTTTTAATAATTAAATCAATCAAGAGGATACCATAGAATCAATTTCACACATTTTTTTCAATAAATAGATTCTTGAAATTGATTTCAAAAATTTTAAACTATCAACCATTTCAACACAATTTGTTGAAAAATAAAGATTGAATACAAATTAAAAGAAATGTTAACAGATATAAACTCTTATTTAATTTTTAAAACTATATATATTAAAGCATAGCAAAAAAAAGTGTTAAAAAAGGTAAGTTTATTACTTCACCTCTCAAATTACACGTATCAGCTTTTCATTTTAAATAAAAAATATAATATTATAAACTCTCAAAATCGTACTCATTATCATGATGTAGATTTTAACTTCTAATAAAAAAGTTATCTTTTTACGATTTTTTTTTTTAAAATTAACACATATGATTGATTACTCGTTTAAAATAATGAAAGCACTTTGTTTAAAGTTTAATTATGGTATACTATCAATGTCAGTTTTTTTACATTATCATTTTATTTAAAGGCACTGTAAATATAATTTTTAAAGCAACTTTCAAAAAAAAAAATATTAATTTTAATTATACAGTAAAAATTCATAATTAGATGCCAGGATAAAAAAAAGTTTCATTTTATGTTTTTATTCCAAATAGATTCTAATTATTTTTTTGTGTGTGTGAACATGTAGTCTCAAATGTTGATCAAACTCATGTACAACAAAACCTTATCCCAGTGTGAAATCAAACTCATATAACATTATAACCAATAAATTGTAGTACCAACCTACCCAAACATGTTTTTAAATTGTTCAAGATTTTACATGTTACACATGCAATGAAATCACTTGAGTTGAGTTCATTAATGGTGCAAAATCTATTTCAACCCAACATTGAAAATGGTAATTTAGTTTTGATGTAGGATCCCTACATATGCAAGGACTATTTTTCCCAACTTAATTTTTTTTTTACAAGTTTCTTAATTACTAAAATTAAACTCAAATGAGAAAAAGTGGCATTTAAATTTAAAAAAAAAACACTAATTTTGAGTGATACTAGATTCGGTATCCATGAGTAATGTTCTAAATATTAAAAACAAGACAACATTAAAAATGGTCAATTAAATTTTTAGGAATAATTAGTAGTTGAGAAAACTGATAAACATTTGGTACTAATAATATGATTAAAGTAAAAAAAAAAAAAAAGTGTACTCTAAATAAGTTTATTATACAAAATATTAGGAGCAAATATAAATATTTACTTCATTATTCAATACACCTTACAATAAGATTTAGATGACATGATAACAAGGGAGGAAAAGCTTGTAGAAACAATGGAGTAATTTGAAAAGTAAGGGGATTGATTCACTCCTAAGAATCAAGTATTCTGTGTAGTGTTTTGGTTACTGGTGACCTCTTCTGTACATGTACAAACTCACTCATGTAACCAAAGAGGAAAAAAATACAAAATAATTGGAAACATATATCGAAATCAATGTTCTTGAGTGTTGTGTATGATGGCTACCTTTGTAATCCTTGTTTACAAAGGGGGCAACATGATATGATTCTTAGCCATTGATCCACACATTTTAGGTGGAACAAATGGGAACAAGGTAATTGCCTCACTTCTTCTTTGTCTTTGTACTTGGCCAAGCAAATGCAGCATTCCTGTGGATTCAGCCAACACCACAATATCAGTTCAATATGAAATATCAAAGTCAAAATCAAAATGTTGCAAATTCTCTATGATGATAATGTCACTTACTGGATCATCATTGATCAATCTTTGAGTGGTTTGAGAGTCATTGGCAAAGTCCAAGTTGGTGTGAGCACCTTTGTATCTCCAACTTGGGATTTCTGAGATTTGATCATCTGATGCCCCTCTAGCAGAGGAGCCCATGCTCATGTTGTATCCAAGGAGGGTGCTCATCAATGGCACACAACAACACAACAGCAAAAACAGAAGAAAAGGGAAAGAGTAGCATATTGCATTCCAGCCAAGTAGGATCATGCATAACACCTGCAGTTTAGGAGCTTGTTGGAATGACCCTAAACGTGAGTCAAAGGCCCAAACATTGCCCATCACAAACCATATGGCAAAGAAAAGCTCAAGTGAACTTCTGCATTTGTCCATCAAGTGTGAGCTCCTCAACACACTGCATGATGCAAAGTTCAAAAATAATTTCAGATGAAGTTTTCTTTATGTACCAAACATAGAACAGTTTTGTTGTTTAATACATTATTTTCAATGTTTTTTATTTGATAACATTCATGTGCTTCTCATTAAATAGTAGGTTTAGCTTTTTGATTTATTGGTTTTTATCTCCAATTTAATAAATCTTACACTAATTTTGCTTAACAGGATATGCACTGACAGTGTAAATTGTTTGTTATCTAATCCCAATATGATAAATCTGTTAACTTTTGTTCTAATTAGTTTAAAATTTTCACCAACAGTGATTTTTGTTTGAATTGAAGGCATCAAAGGTGGAAAATGGTGCCTCATGATTGACCCAATAAAAGCTAGGTTAGGTCAACCGAATTCAAACATAATTGTGCGAAGCAATAACCTCTTGTCTGGCCTATATTTTGCTTGGTTCCTGCTCCAACCAGTTCTTTGTCAGTGAAAAAGTTAGGTACTTTCTCATTCCCTTTCATTCACTCTGAAATTTTTATTACTTCATGCTTTTATTGTCTTATGTCCTAACTTATGTGATGAAAGTTGAGGTGCATTATTAAAACTACAAGAGTTTCAATCTCATCAATGCTCTGACCCCTTTCCAGCTCTGTTTCCCCATGTGCACCATGTGCAAACCCTTAGGCCCACTACAATAATTGGGCTCTCCCTTAGGAAAAATAAAATAAAATAAAAAGTCCATCTTTAGAAGTTTCTTATTTTCTTGTTGAAATACTATACTACTCAATTAAAATTCAACAGTATAATTATTAGATTTTTTTTTTTATGACATGAGATTCTGTGTTGAAGTTGTTTGAATTCAACCATAAAACCAATGCAGTCAAACATTTTCTAATTTCAACTAGGCAAGTTTTCACACAATGAATATCCTATAAATTCTAACTTATTGGTACTACCAATTGGTAATGATAATGAAAGGAAAATTGTTGAAATGAATAGCAAAGGGTACCTTGATTCTTCATTGTTTCTCTGCTGTTCCAAATCAGAAAGGTTCAGACCACCTCCTTGAGTCACATGGAGTTGATAGTAGCGGCCACAAAGTAGCAGCAGATTAAGGACACACCCAATATCATAACCTGCTAGCCACACCCTCATAGGCCAAATAGGCTTCTCACTCTTTGAAATGGCCAAAGTGAGTGTTGTGATTGTTATCTGGAGCACTAAAGCAATCAACTCCAGCATCATCCACGTGCTAGAATTGAAGGGGTTGGAACCAAGATCAGATCTTGGTCCATTTTGGTAATGGAATACTCTTCTCAAGAAGGTGAACCATCTTGATCTAGATACTCTCATGGCCACTCTAGTCATGAAAGAAGGTGAAGAAGCTTGAGGATGGCTGTTTTGGGCACCGGCCATGCTATGTTCTGATGCAGAATTTGAAGGAAATGAAGCCATGCTGCTTCAATTAATTGGAGTATTGATTGGAAATGTAGTCTTTGGAAAGGAATAGAGGATAATGAAGAAAAGATACCCCTTTTGCCTCTATATATGTATTCAGATCAGAACTAGTCCAAAATTGAAAAACGTGTGTGCCTGAGACCAAGTCTTGTTTGATTCACAGTACATACCATTTAAGAATCGAAGGAGAGAGCCAAACTTATTTGAAGTCTTGGAGATAATTTAAAAGGCATAAGAAGCATTCAAGAAAGATCACTATGCTTTAATTTAAAAATACCATCTATTGAGGGCTCAAGAGCACGAAATTCAGCAACCAAAGTTGTCTACTAATTGAAACTAGCTCCAATATTCTTGAAAAGCAGGAGCCTCATCTCATGCTGTGAACTTGGAGAAACTTTCAGGGTCTGCACCACCACAGCTCAAAAACTAGGGACCAATACTACTATTGCTGTAATTACAAACCAAGGTTTGAAGGGCATGCCATGAACCCTTTAGCATAACAAGTCTGAGAGGGTGAAAAAGTGTAGTGAGTGTGAAGAAGGGGAGTTGGAGATTAAGTGTATATAGAAGGAAGTTAGGAAGCAGAAAAGGAAGATTGGTATGAAGGGTATGTCAGGAAGGTGAAGTTTGAGTCTCAGAAGGTGACCAAGAATCGACTACTGAACTTTGCTTTGATTACAAGAGACTCTCAAGGTTTGGAGGGAAGTTAACCGTTGGCCAACTTCCTCTATAGCTATATTTCCTATGAAGTAAGAGTTGCTGAGAAAGCAATTGGAGTTCAATTTTTCAGAACTTTCTCTCTCTTCCTTTGTGAAAATTAGGACAAACGCAAAGATTTTTTTTTCTTTCTCTCCACCCCTCTTATTATTTTTGGAATTAAAGTAAAGTTTATTAGTTTTTTCTCTCTTTGAATTCAAGTGGATAAGACTTAAAGTGATTATCTGATACATTCATACATGCGTAGGACTCCAAGGGGTAATGTTTGTTTGTTCATAACGTGTCCTTCATAAATGCATTCTTTATATATCACACAAATAACAATAAGCCAAGAAATTGTTTTTGAATTCTGGCGGGGACAACTGATTTTGATATTGTGTGGTGTTGTAAATGGTTGCCCACCTAATCCAACTAGCAATTTGTGTCAATGTTGAGAGGATTGTGGCCCTACTTGGCCTAGGAATGACTGACACAGTTTTGCATCTTGGCCACAACATTTCCAATGGGGGGTGCTTGTTTTTTAACCTGTTCTGATATTTTTAGAGGTGAAGATAATGACTCTGTTACTTTGCTTACATGATTATTTGGATCAAGGTTCTGCTTAATTATGCAGATAGCTTCATTTGCTTAACTTTGCACTGTGGGTAATGTAAGATTTTCACCTAATTGTGCTAATCATCAGTGAAGACAAATAATTATGATACCATGAATAAGCATGCAAGTGGTGTTGTTTAAGGTTAAATGCCTCCATCCACTTTTCATATTGTAATCTGATCAATTATGCTGCCCATTGAATGTAGAGCTCTCAGAATATCTATCTTCTTTACCAAAACTTGCAAATCAATGGAGACAATGTAACATTTTTTTTGTCAAAAACAGATCTTTGGCCACATAGGGTATGTTTGTTGATTTTATTTACAAATTTGTCACATTTAATTTTACTTTTTTTTATATTTGTACATAAAATAAAGAAAAAAAGGGCTTTTTAATAGTCTTGTAGTTGAAAGTGAAAACAAAAGTAATCAAACTTTTAACTTTTTTACCATTTTTTTCTCATTATAATGAGTTGAACATGAACAAGGTTGAATCTTATTTGTCAAGAACTAGAAAAATTCAACTACTAGCAGGCAAAGTAAAAGTTCTGGGATGAAGCTAGGTTATGGAAGTCAACATCATCATATTAATGTGACAGAAAGAAGGCTAATCCGAAATGATGTCAAAGTTTGATCATATTTTTGAGCAATTATTGGAAATGGACATTGAAACAAAAGGGAAATAAAATTCAGTGTTTAGCCAAAAAAAAAGGAAAAAACTTTAGCTCATACATCATTTTCTTTTGTACTACAATTATACAATTTTTTATTCTTGGCTACAAAGAGCTTCAATGGAGGCCAAAATATTGATGGGTAGGAGTGGTGTACACTCAACTAACTATTGCTAATTGTTAATTAATAAGTGGTTTATTAACACATGTAACATCACAAATAGAGAATGAATATAGTGCAATTAATTTCATAAACATAATATAAAATCTTAGAATTTTGAGGAGTTGGAAAATATTATATTTTAAATTAGGTAGATGACTTGAGAACAAAGGGTGTGAAAGGGAATTGAAAGAAGATGGGTAGATATGTTACTTGAAGGACTAGAATTGAAGGTTTTGATGACCAATAAAAATTGGAAACATGTTGCTTATTAGGTGGATATGTAGAGGAAAAGAACACCCTATAATTAACAAATAAAAGAAATACTTTAACCTTGTTTCTAACGTATTTGACTTGAATTTGACCCTATTTGGCATGTGGGGCATGCAATGTTAATTATTCATATTTCTTGCAAAGGAAACAAATCACTTTCAGAGGATAATTGGATATTAGGGCACCAATTTAAGAGCCCTTATTTAATGTATGAGTACTTATAACATTAATTTAGAATGATAGTAATCTTCAAAAAAAAAAATTATACATTTTTTATTTTTGTATAAAAAAATTCATTGAATTATATTAAAATTTTATTAGTTTTTAAGATAATATATATCTTTTGTTCCTTTACCATTTTAGTAAAAAATAAATAGTTGTTAATATAATATTTTTTTTGCGGAGAAAAAAATCAAATTCATTATTTATCTTTTATTTTGTTAATCTTTATTTTAGTTCCTTAACTTTCAAGTTCAATGTTATATTTCTATTAGTTGAAGAAATTTCATTACTACCAAGTACGTGGATCAACTAAACATAATACTTCAGTTTAATTAGCAATATTGATTTTGAGTTCAACGTTGAATATCTAAAGAAAGAGTTTGATTTTACAATATTCAAGCATAATAATTTTCACTCATGAAAAACACATAGTTTCTTTAAAAAAATATTATTATTAGAAGTGAGTAAAATGCATAATTCAACTAAACTATCATGCAATTTAATTGAATTATAGAAGTAATTCGATAAAACTTAATTCTAGAAATGTTTAAATAATGATTGTACTTTAAGTGAATTTAACCAAATTGAACACTTATAAATGGGTAGAAGTTTCTGAGTTGTTTAAATTATTATCAATAAAAAAATATTTTAAAATATTTTTTTTAATATCATAAATTATAGTATTTTCAAGAGACATCATGATGTGACAATTTTGTAGAACATAAATTGATGATTTATTGTTTAATGTTTACAAATGAAATTGTTTAACAATGAAATGCTTACATGGTTGAATAAGATCACATGATCTTGAAGCAATTTTGAAGGAGAGATTGCATCTTCTTCCTTCTTCTTCTTCTTCACTCTCTTTTGGCTTTGTTCCAATTTCTCATCAACATCACAATCTTCTCTAACCAAATTTTCATTTCTTCATTTTCAAGGTTTCTCTTCACAATTTCACAATAACCAAAACCAATTCATCCATCCATGTTCACACACTCAACGTAAAACAAGCACACACCATTGCCTACAAGAAAGTTTCATCCACTCGATCTAAAATTTGAAGCAAGAAATTCTCTTAAACACTCTTACTTGCATTTAGTTAATTTTAGTTTAAATTAAATTTTGAAACTTTAATATATAGATGCTCTTTGTCAAATTGAAAAGAACTATTATTAAGATAATTTGGATTTTAAATCGTTGTAATATTAATGAATCTTAATTTAAATTAATTTTTAAACCTTGAAATACATTATATTTGTCTATATGTAATAATAAAATATTTATTTTTCAAAAGGAAAATAAAGTTCATTATGCTTTATTTTTTTTATAGCAATTATTTTAATATTAAAAATATATGTTGCATTAATGGAAAAATGTTTCCTAGCACACTTTGTCCCAAAAATCAACCGGGAGGAAATCTTTATTGGAATTTGGAACAAGTTCTAAATTAGTTGTTGTCAAATGGTTTACTTTTAAATATGTTTCTCAAGATTTAGTCTTGCAAAATTATTTTAAATATCTTTTAGGTGATGAATAAGAGGTTCAAGAGTCATGTTTTATCATCTTGCCAACTTATACAATTGAATTTAGCTAAACTGATATTTTCTTAAAAGAAGTCAATTTGATCTCTAAGTTTTGAACTAAAAAGATGGAAAATGAGGAACCATTAAATAAAGACGATGAATTAGTTCAAATCTCTAGGAGACCAAGACGTCATCCTAAAGTTGGAGTGAAAGTCAATAAGATGACCTTCAAAACAAGTCAATCTAAAAAAAGTAATAAAAGTGATGTGCAAAAATATCATAGGATTTTATCATCACTGGTGAATGCAAATGATGGTCCATCTGATTGAATTTTTTGGGATTCAATTGTTTCTTTTTATTATCTTTGGAAATTACAAATTAGAGAAACAAATTTATTTGTCTTTATTTTTGTATTTAAACTCTCAGTGTAGTTTCTTAGGCTAGTTTCTTTGTTTTTAGTTTTTTTTTTCTTTTCACATGGGTTTGTACATGTGTTCTAACATGAGTTTTATTATTAAAAAAAAAGTTGAGAGGATGTTAGATATCAAAAAATATATATATAAAAAAAGTTGATATATAGGATTTATATGCATTAACTTGAGAGGATGTTAGATGTAACAAGTTTAACTCATATTTTTTTTTTATGTGTTTCTTATCTATTCACAATAAGAAAATTATTAAATAGAAATCAATTAGAGACAAAAAATAATTAGTTGTTATATTAACAAAATTAAATACTATTTTAGAGACTAAAAAATTATTGAAATATAAATTAGTTTCTATTATTGATAAATAATTTCTAAATTGGTATCTAATTAGATACCAAGATTTTAAATATCAACTTTAGAATCTAAATAATTGGTAACTAAAACTTAGGTAACTAATTAGATACCAATTTAGAAACTATTTATCAATAATAGAAACTAATTTAGATACCAATATTTTTTTTGTCTCTAAAATAGTATTTAATTTAGTCAATATAGAAACTAAAAGTTTTTTGTCTCTAAATTTGGTTTCTATTTAATAATTTTCTAGCAGTTTATATTTATAATCCTATTTTTTTATTATACATAAGGGATTAATTTTATACATCTTTTCTACTATATTTTCACATGCTTAGTAAAACAATCATATATATATATATATATATATATATATATATATATATATATATATATATATATATATAACACTTAAACACACAAAAAAATATATATTTTATATAAAATATTATATAATATTATATTTTTATATATAGAATATATGTATATAAATATATAAACTATATTTTTTTAGGTGTGATAATGTTATATATATATATATATATATATATATATATATATATA
>Ga0123342_1007434_pt1 | contig 14451 bp, 16 predicted proteins | sample Turbeawhitnodule_FD_89960 | JGI IMG/M metagenome (GOLD analysis project Ga0123342, IMG submission 89960) | Root nodule microbial communities of legume samples collected from Mexico - Turtle bean Mexico white nodule | ecosystem: Host-associated > Plants > Roots > Nodule | place: Mexico: Nepantla...
GGGGAGGGGAGTGTGTAATATTTTTGTAGATTGAGCTTTAGCTCTTTGTGAAGGGGAAACCCTTGGAGGAGAGAGTGCTCTCCTATTTCTTGTTCTTTTCTTTCTATTCAATAAAAACCTTTCTTTTTCTTCTCTTTATAATTCTTGGATCCTAACAGATTTTCTGATCACCGCCATAACATGGCGGTGGTGATGTGAATTTGTCATGGCAGCCACTTTTTGCATCACGGGAGGCTAACGACTAACGACAATAGTGAAAAAGGCAGAGAGAATGAGGTTTTTAGCCGGTGATGTTGTGCGGCAGCATCGGCGCTAGGTTTGATGATCTTGCGCGGTTGCAGCGTGCGCTCCGGTGAGGCTGTGAAGATGGCAGAAAATGAGAAAATAAATGGGATTTTGTGTTGTGTGCGGCGCATGAAAGTGAAGGAGCTGCTACCCAAAAGTAAAACCCTAATTTCAGAAAACCTATATCAAACAATTTAGAGGCAGTAAATATGTTTGGGCCTTACTTGGCCCATTTCAAATATTTTAATCATTGCAACCCTAACTATTCAAATTCAATGCAAGGAGATGTGTTGTGTGGCGCTGCAAAAGGAAGTGAGCTGCAATATTAATTTAAGCCCTAATTAGACAAGGTTTATTTGGGCCTTACTTGGCCCATTTAAAATATTACAAGTGTTGCTCCCTAATAATTCTAATTCACACCAGATTTCTCATCTTTTCTTCTTCCGTAATACTTCACTTGCTACCTGCAATTGTTGCCCGCCGCAATATCCGAAAGTGGATCTATAGTTAGTAGATGAGCCTGCCCAATCTGCATTTGAGTATCCCACAAATTGGGTATGACTATTATGTCCATATAACAAACCTTTTCTTGGGGTTGCTTTCATGGAATTTAGATTGCAAATGACTGCATTCTAATGTACTACACATGGAGAATGTAGAGACCAACTGACCACAAAGGAGATGTTAGGATGAGTGACTGTGACGTAGTTCAATTATCCAACCAGTCTCTTACATCCCTCAGGATTTGAAAGTCCCTATGGATTAGTAGAAATTTGGCAATAGGAACCATGGGTGTGGCAATTAGCCCAATCTTCTCTAAAATATTCAATGTTAACTTCTAATGGAAATAATAATTCCATTGTTGGATTGTGCTACCTCAATCCTCACGAAGTATCCAAGTCTACCAAGATCTGTTGTTTGAAAATGAGGACAAAGGTGCTATTTTATTTGTTAGTTGCCATGCTCACCGCTAACTGTAAGAACAATGTCGTCTACGTAGATTATTAGGTAGATACATCCAACAATCGACGGTGAAACACAAAAATAGCTTGCTTCACTTTGGGTCTCACTAAATTGTTGGACTTCTGCATTGAATGTACCAAAGCATGTCATCATGAGAGTCTGTTTAAGACCATATAGAGATTTGTAATGACGACATAGTAGGCTAGAAGACTCCCCCTAGCAAGAAACCTAGTTGGTTGCTCCATATATATTTCCTCAAGCAAATAAGCATGTAGGAAGACATTTTTACCATCTAATTGGTAGAGGGGCCAACGTTGAAAGCAATCATGGCTAAGAATAATCTGACAAGAGGCCATCTTGGTGACCAAAGAGAACATGTCCCCAAAATCTAACTTGAATATCCAAATATAACCTTTTGCCATCAAACGAGCTTTAAGCCAATCAACTGTGCCTTCAGGTTCAACCTTGATAGTGAAGACCCACTGGAAACCAACAACTGACTTCCCAGGAGGCAAAGGAACAAGATTCCAAGTACCATTGTTCTGAAGAGCGCATAGTTCATCGAGCATGGCTTATCTACAACCAAAATGGAAATCACCTGCAATTTTAGGAATAGACATAGAAATTGAAGAGAAAGTGTAATGGGATGGAGACAACCAATGATATATCAAAGTGAAGATGAGTGGAGTGTGTACCATTATGAAGGGCAATAGGAAGATCATGCTTACTTAGGAAGCACAATCAGAGGAGGTGGCATTACAGTAGAGTCAATAGTGTTTCAATAGGAATGCGTGAATGCTTTCTGTGATGATAAACCTGGAGGGGAGGCTGCGGTGGTGGATCTGGTGATACACTAGATATGTTTGTGGAATCAAAGACAAGATGGGTCATAATAGGGGCTTGGGAAGTCTCAAAAGGGAAGGAAATTGATGCAAAGGAGGGAGAAGACTCAAAGGTGACATAAGCTGAAATTAGATTACGATGAAAGGGAAAACACTTATATCTGCTTTGATAATAAGGATAGCGTAAGTTGACACACCAAACCTAGTTGACAGTTTATAAAGACCAGGACTGAGATTGTGAATAAAATAGGTGGACTCAAAGACATGAGGAGTTAAAGGGTGGAAAATTAATAAGGAAACAAAATAGAGTAAGGTATTTGGCTGTTGAAAATAGAAGATGGCATGCATTGATAAGTATCATGTTGTTAAAACTTAAAACAACACCCAAAAATTGTTGAAAAACGCAACCATGAAGTAAAAGGGTTTGAGTTGTTTCAATAAGGTGTCTATTTTTGCAATTTGATACCGTGAAGAGAGAAATGGTATGCATGCATGTGTTTAATCCTTGTTTTTCAATTAGCACAACTGAGGAACATATATACATACAAAGCATTACATAGGGATGGGCGCAAGCCCGTATACAAAATGTATCTACCCTTATCTTGACTATGGACATGAACAAATAAATGAGACTCCCAAAAACCTTTGGAGGAAGTTTACTGGAAGTGGACAGGTACGGATTAAAAGAGGAAAGCACATCCATAGGTCTCTTAAATCCCAAAATTTTAGACGGTAGTTTACTGGTAAGATATGTTGATGTTAGAACAGTCTCCCTCCAAAAACATTTTGGAAACATTTTATTGAAACAAAACAATGCTCCAGTTTAGTTTAATTGGTGTGTTTTTCTTTCTGCAACACCAGTTTGGTATGGTGTTTGGACACAAGAAGACTTGTGAATTATTCCTTTTTGGCAAAAAAAGAGTGAAATCTTGATTAAAATATTCCTTCTGTTGATTTTTAATAACTGAGAAGAAATTTTGAAAGACATTGCTTACATTAAATTTGTGTTTAAGAAGGAAAACAAGTGACCCAAGTACAAATGTCAACAAAAGTCATTAACTATCAATTCAAGTCCCCAACTTGTTTAGAGATAATGGATGTTATTCTTGTTTAGCAGTTATAGATGCATTACATTTTTGGCTTACATAGTTTGTGTAAGAATGAGAAACAGATATGTTTGTTTCTTGTGGGAATTTGTATATGTTTTAACTATCTTGTACTTTAGTTTTTAATCATTGATTTATTATTATTTTAATCTCTGATTTTTTTTCTTACATATATCCAGTATGGTAAAGATTATGAATTTGATGCACCGGTTAAGCTTTTGAACAAGCATCTACATTCTATGGCACAGTCTGTTGATGAACAGCTTGTTGTTGTTTCTCAGGTTTCTGCATTGATTTACCTCTATTATTCTTTTAGTTTGTTTATTACTATTTTATCACCAGATTGAGAGGTGTTAATACTTGAACTGGGCTATATTGTTAGGTTCTTGTGTCTGACATCAATATTGGATATGAGGAGATAGTTAACACTCAGGTAAGAGTTATTTCATGTAGATTTTACCTTTTTGTATTACTGTAGTGTCTATTAAGTTTTGTTCTTTGCGTGTGTAGGTTCTTGCTTTCAATGGTAAACCTGTGAAGAACCTGAAGAACTTGGCCAGCATGGTGGAGAGCTGTGATGATGAATATCTAAAGTTTGATCTGGAATACCAACAGGTTTTCCCTCATTGACATATTCCAATTGGTTCATTGTGTTCCTCATTAAATAGAAATATGTCTCTAACTTGTTTTGTCTGAAAGAAAATTGTTAGTTTTTATGGTCTTAGAATTTGGGCTCAGTATCTAACTCTTAACCCTTCAGAATCAACTTGTGAAATGAGGATTGCCCAAGTTTTATTAACTTTTTTTTAATCACATCTCTAGTTGATGTGAAACTAAACACCCTTGAGTTGCATTTAAGGCCACAACTAAGGCAGGCAAGGGGTGACAACGATTAATACGACTATCCAACATATGGTTACCATACTTATAATCCTAACAAGTTACACAACTATTTTAAATAAGAAGGTACTAATTTATATGAAGATTACCGTGCTTTTTAATCTTGTGTGTTGTTTTCTTTCATAACATTGCACATAAGAAAATTTTGTGAAACTATTCAGACGAGGGAAGAGAGATGAAAAGATTCTGATAAGGTTTTTAACTTATTGGACATATCTATTATAAATTTTATTCTTTTCCAGTTATTCAAATTAAATCTATAGTGTTCTATAAATTTATTGCTATCATATGTCTGATTTTGAAATTCTAATTACCCTTTTCTGCAGATAGTAGTGTTAAAGGCCAGTACGGCAAAGGCTGCAACCTTAGACATCCTCACCACACATTGTATACCTTCTGCAATGTCTGAGGACCTGAACACATAAAGGTTTTGGTGCATGCTATTTAAATTACGCAAATTGCCTCTGCATATTCTTTTAAGTGGTATTGCACCTTTACTACCACTATAGATTCTGCACTGATCAATGAGATAAAGGCTTCTTCTCACGATGAAAATTACAGAAGCAGAAGATGGGGGGAGGATCTGGCAAAATACATCGCTTCGTTAAATTTATCTCATTTCAAGTTGAGCTGTACTTAAATTGATCATTCTATTTTTTATTCCTTTTTGATACAAAATTTATGTTGTGCAGAAGAATGATTGTTTGGATCAATTCGCGAAAAAATGATATTCATATGTATAATTTTTCTTAAGATGGGAGAGACATGTAAAATTTGACGTTGAGGATGTTAATGCTTATGACCCTTTTTATTTGAAACGTAACGTTTGGATTCTTTTCTGTAGATTAAGGGTGTTATTTGCCGTTTGGCAACCAACACGGATGTACATCTCATTGAACATTGTAAACAAGGATATTTCTTTCTGCACTTCATACATTTCTTCTGTAATCCGAAAGTCTCTTTGGATTGTGCAATCCAATAGACACTTTGATTTCTGCATTGTATAATTCAAATAGAATAGAGTGAGAATTTTCAAATTTATGGGGTGCAGAAGGACGAGGAAGGCCTACAATACAACATCTAGGATAAGAATGGGTTTTGCGCATTTTGTCGAATAAGAAACTATAATAACTGCTGGTACAAATCTCCAACTTATATGGATCTTTTTTCGTTTGAATCTTTTAGGCAAGGCCTCCTTTTGAATTCAAGGAATTATTCTAACCTTGGATTCAAAAGGTGAAAGGATTTATTGGATAGGGAAGTTTGAATCACAAAGCAATCTCTAACAAGTTGACAATGCTAAGATGATGTGGGACATGTGGATGGTGATACCATAAGTGCGGTAACTAGACGTCTATAATGTTTCTATAGGTCCTATAGGTTGTTTCTATAATGTTGTTGGACTCAATTAAAATTTATTGAACTATTTCATTGGTGCCTTCGTTGGATTTCATGACTGAGGTTGAAAGTATTGCATACTGAAGTTCATAATCATAGTGAGAAACTTCGTCAGGTGATAGAATTGTTGGATTTGCAAGATCTAGCTCAGTCTAATCATACTAAGCAACTTTCTGCGGAGACTAAACTGGTTGAAGACATTTGGACCTCATTTAGCTGATTAAGCAACTTTGAAATTGAAATTCATACACTATGGCAAGATGGTTACTGTTCTCACCGATTGACCTTGGGTTGATTGGATGAGCAAGCTTCGCTTCTAATTTGTCTCCTCTTGGTGCACTGGAACAACGTTTCGTTGGGACATAGGGGGCTTTACCTGTTGATCACACTCCGACGATTAAATCAGTGAAACATACAAAATAATAGTCAGTTTCAGTCTCTAGTACTCAAACAATATACCTTTTCTGGAGGTCTCAAACCCCTTTTATAGTTATCCCTTTAATAACTTTCACCCATGAGAATATAATCTTAACTGAAAGCATTTAATCATAACCGAACAACCACTTGCTCACGTGCACCTCTTATCTTCTGGTGTTAACAATAGGAAAACATTATATTTTACATGTGCACCATCACTCTGGAGTGCTAACTATTTTATTCCCAACATCTTTGACTTATATTTAATTCACCACTTATATATTCAACTAACAAATGTGTAACCAAATTGAATATTTTCTCTACTTTAATTACCCTTCACTATACTTACCAATAAAACTAGGTTGGACTCATGACCCGCCCTTTGGGCCCAAAACTGAGCCGACCACACCTAAATGCTTGGACCGAGGTCCCAAACACTCCTGTCTAGTACACAAGTTTTCCAGGCTCGAGCCAAGCTTGTCTTGGTGAAGAGGCTCCTTAGCGTTTGGTGGTTGACGATACGTTTTCCTTAGGTGGTTGGTGAGGCACGACTACCGAAGCGTCCCTGACAAGACATCTCACCACATTAAATCGGAGACGTCCACATGGCACACACATCAACGACCAGGAAGAACTGTCGCTTCATTTCCCTCTTTCAACATTAAAGAAGCCATTTCTTCACTTACTCTTCATGTAACCCTCATTATTTAGAAATCTTTGCATTCTTAAACCTCTCCCACACTAAAGAACTTTTTCTTCACACTTCTTCTTTCAACCTACCATCTCATTAGGTATTTCCTTTATGAATACTTACTCAACTTATTGATTGCATTGTCTGAAATGGATTTTCTTTCAATTTGCTTTCTTTATCTGAACTGTGCTTTCCTTTGGGTCCATTTTCTCTGCCCTGAATTGTGCTCATTCCTGGTTTGTGTTTGTGTTTGTGTTCTAGATATAACTGCAATGAATTACAATGCCATGTACCCCTGGGCCAAGAAGGACCTTTTAAGCGAAACCTCTTTCTATACTACCCATGAACGTATTAGGAGTTTAAGAAAGAGTGGTTGCTCCTTTGGTAAGAGGCACGATAGGTTCATAATAATAGTAGAGTGTAGGGAAGATGAGCCTGTATGTTGTGATGAATCCTTGGACCCTGAAGGTCCATTTTGCTTCTTTTATGCCACCCTTTTTAAGAAATTCTTTTTGCGTCTTCCTTTGTCAATTGTTTAAAAGGATATGCTAACTGAGCTCAACGTTGCTCCTGCCTAGCTACACCTGAACAACTGGGCATTCATTCGTGTCTTTACTATTTTGTGTTCACAGCTCGACATTTCACTGACTGTGGAAGTTTTCCTTTACTTTTTTGAGGCCAACCACTCGGGCCGCCAATTATGGGTATCCTTAAACGGTGCCTTTGGAAGAGCTTTGTTCACACTCTTCCAGTCTTCTTACAAAAGCTTCAAAGGCAAGTTTCTAAAAATCCGAGCTAAGAAATGAGATCAAACCCTTCTGGATGACTTTCCTTTATACTAGACCCTTGAACCAAGATTCTAGATTGCTTGGTGCCTGGACGAATTGTCCCCACAAGACCAGGGAGTATGCGAATTCTTGGCGAACCCGAAGGTTGTTTTTGACACTTCCTTCCTCCTGAACAAAAAATACCTTTCTGGTGTTTTGAAAGCCTATACTGATACTCTTCGTTTCCTACCTTTGGCAACATAAACTTCATTACGATGCTTAACCACTTACTTGTTTTCTTTTGCAAAAAAGATATTGTCCGACATCAAAAAATTGGAGATGGCAGAATGTATCAGGAGGATGAAAGCTACTACCAGCCTAATCAAGGATTCTCAAGCTTAGAAAAGGAAGGCTTCGATCGAGGTCACTCCCACTCCATCTGATGAGGACGAGCACACCAAATCGGACCTTGTTTTCAAGAAAAAAAGACGAGAAGCCGCTTCCTCCACTGAACACTCCAACTCGGATGGTCGAACTCCATATCAGGAGGTCGTCACCATTCAAGAGGTTGAAGGCCACAAAAAGAGCTTATAGGATGCTGGTTCCACTCTCTCGCTCACAACAAGGCCTCCTTTCTTATTCTCGAAGACAAAGCCAGGCACCCATTAAAGGTGAAGGCCTTCTCCGTCGCGACTCCTTGAAGTTGTTCAGTCAAACATTTGCCTTGGCTATCTTGGCTGACGACAAAGCTCAAGATCGCCAAGCGTCCGAAGCACAAAAGTCCAAGGAGATGCTGGAGCTCTGCACAGGGATGGACAACCTCAGAATAGTGAACAACCAACTCAAAGACCTGCGCTAGAAAACTGAACACCTTTACATCAAGAAGACCCAAGAAGCCCTGGCTCTGACCGAGGAGAAGAAAAAACTACTGGGCGAGATAAAAAACTTGAAGAAAGAGATGGCACACAAGAAAGAAAATGCCACCAAGACAATCGAAACCCTCAAAGATGATGCTACTCGATCCTTCCTTGCAAGTTTTGAAACAACCTTGGAACAAGCAACTGTAGTGCACCCAACCCTTGACCTCTCCTCCTAGGCCCGAGTAAGACCGTGGTTGACGACCAATTAAGGGAGGAGTAATTTAAACATTTAATGGTCTGTAATATGCTAACTGTCCTTGACATTTGAACACTTTATATTTTTCTCAATACTTTTACTTATTACCTTCGAATCGTTTTAACATGTAAAATTATCTTAAAACCTTACGAATGCATGTCATGATACTTAACTTATTATATAGCACACTTCGACTAGCTTAAGTATAACAACTACTACCAACACACACGCGGTATTCTATTGCTAACTCATCTTTACCTCTTGAGCATGAAGTAATAAAGATAACAAGAATCCACTTAGGTGAATCTAAGCATGAAAAAACGTAGAATTCCCACTTAATAAAGAACTAACCTTTTGATGAACTATACACCCATAACTAAGATAAGCCTATACTCAATCTTAGCTTGCATAGGTGTATTCCACAAACTTGGCAAAGGGCCATATACCTTGATCTCACCAAGCTTTGCTTTGCGGAGCGCCTACTCGGATAATCATACCTTCCCGAGCTGGGTCATCTTATCACGCACCTCATCTGGCAAGTCCAGGTTCACCTTCCTTACTTCGTTGGATTCCTCAACAATGAAGCTTTGGAACTGAGGAAAGCTCTCTTGTATCTTTACTGATATCATGATGTCTAACCTATACATTAAACTGAAAGACGTCTCTTTGGTTGTTTACTGAGGGGTGGTGTGACAGGTCCACAAAATTCTGGGAACTTTCTCTGACCAAGTTCCCTTTGCCTTCTCCAACCTCCTTTTCAACCCTCTCATTAGGACTCTGTTAGCTGATTCAACTTGGCCATTCGTCTGAGGGTGTTTCACTTAGGTGAATATATGCTTTATCGCGAGCTCCGAACATAGCTTTCTCAACCGTGACTAGAAAATTGGGTTCCATTGTCGGATATTGGGTGCCTCGGGATCCCAAAACGACACACAATGTTCTTCCATACAAAATGCTGCACCTTGTGAGATATTTCAATCCATTTGGCAAAGTATTCAATGGCCACAGTGAGATATTTCATCTGTCGTATCACCAAAGAAAAAAGACCTAAAATGTTTATTCCCCATGTATGGAAACGCCATGGGCTATAAATGGACTTCAGCTCCTCGGCTGACGTGTGGCACCAATCAGTGTGCTCCTGACATTGCTCGCAGTGTTAGACATACTTCACATAATCCTCCTTCATGGTTGGCCAATAATACCAAGCTCGAATGACCTTCAACGAGAGAGCTCATCCTCCTATATGGCTACCATAAATACCTTTATGGAGCTCTACCATGATGCGGGTACACTGATTTCACCTCACACAAGTAAGGATTGGGTAGGTATAGCCGTGACAAAAGAGTTTACCATATATCAGGGTATACCTCCCCACATTCCTCTTTATTGTCTTAGCCTCCATAGGCTCGGCAGAAAGTAACCCATCAGCTAGGTAACAGTGGTAAGGTGTTAACCAAGTTTTTGTGGTGTCGACCTGAAAAACCTCAAGAAACTCATCTCCCAACAACTCGTAGGTAGTTATCCTTGGGACTCTCAGGGTCTCCTGAGTCATCCACCGATACCTTCTCTCATTTCTTGAGTTGATCCCCAGGACCTCCACGTGGCTGACCTCGGTTGGTCCTCCTTCAACTGTCCTGGACGACTTTAATGTCTCTTAAATTACTGACCTCTACCGACCTCCCTTCCCTAAACTAGCCAACTTAGACAACATGTATGCTCGAGAGTTCTGGTGTTTGAAAATGTGAACGAGGTCGAACGTAGATAAGGCTACTTTTAAGATTGTCACATACCTGAGATATGAGACGAGCTGCGGATCCTTGGCATGATACTCACACGTGACTTGCCCAGTGACAAGCAACGAGTCACACTTCGCCAACAAAATCCGAGCTCCCAACTCCTTGGCTAGTAACATCCCTGCTATTAAGGCCTCATACTCAGCTTGATTGTTACTTGCCTTGAATGCGAACCTCAGGGCTTGCTTGATCAACAACTCGCTTGGTCCCTCTAAAATGACCTCAACCCCACTTCCCTGTTGATTGGAGGATCCATCTACTGAAAGAACCCACTAGAAATCATTGGGATCGAGTTGGGTGTCGTTATATGAATGTTCTACCTGATTTAACATATACCTAACCCTTGATCGGCCCTCCAGGCTCATACTGTATGTCAAACTCAGATAACTTCACCGTCCAATGGGCCATCCAACCAGTTATGTCGGGCTTTTGAAGGACCTTCCGAATGCATCAAAATCACGGTGAAGCTCTAAGAGTAGTGGCAAAGTCGCCGAGCTGTAAACACCATGACTAAAGCAACTTTCTTGATAGCCTGATACTGAGTTTCTAGTCCCTGCAGTACCTTCTCACAAAATAGACTGGCTTTTGGCCCTAGTCTTGATCTTGCAAAATGACCAAGCTAATCGCTCGATTTGTAATCACAAAATAAAGACGATTAGGGGTATCTGGGATTGGCTTACCAAAAACAGGGGGACTGGCCAAGTACTCTTTCAACTTGGTGAAGGCTTCCTCGCATTCTTTGGTCCATACAAAACGGTTCCTTTTCTAGAGGCATTGGAAATAAGTATAACTTTTATCACCATTGATTGACAGGAAGCGAGACAAGGCAGCCATGCGCTCAGTTAACTGCTGGACCTCTTTCACATTAGTCGGGCTCCTTATTCCTATGATTGCAATGCATTTGTTGGAGTTCACCTCTATGCCCCTCTCAGTTAGTAAGAAACCAAATAACTTCCCAGCTTTCACCCCAAATACGCACTTATTTGAATTAAGCTTCAAATTGTACTTTGCTATTGTTCTAAATAGCTTTACTAGGTTGGCAATATGCTGGTCCTTCTCTTCTGACGTGACGACCATGTCATCTACATACGCCTGTACGTTTTTCCCGAGCATCGGGGTGAGAATTCGATCCATTATCCTTTGATGGGTAGCTCCAACGTTTCTAAGGCCAAAGGGCATGACCTTGTAGCAATAGCTGGCGAACTCAACCATAAAAGCTGTCTTACTCTCGTCCTTCGGCTGCATACGAATTTGGTTGGATGTCGAGAATGCATGCTGAAAGCTTAACAACCAATAACTTGAGGCATATTCCACCAAGGAGTCTATGCTAGGTAGGGGGTACAAATCCTTGGGACACGCCTTGTTTAGATCAGTGAAGTCGACACACATTCTCCACTTCCCGTTGACCTTCTTTACCAACACAACATTTGCCAGCCACTCAGGATATTGGATCTCCCTTACGTGGCCAACAACCAACAACTTTTGAGTCTTTTCTCGGATGACGAGGCACTTACCCTCGTTGAACTTCCTTCTCATCTGAACCGCGGGCTTTACTCTATCATCCATGGTAAGCTAATGACATAGGAAGTCTGGATCTATCCCGGGCATGTGTGCGGATGACCATGTGAAAGTACCCTTGTTCTTGATATCACATAAGCTATCTTATCTTCGAGCTCTTTTTCCAACGAGGTGTCGAGCTTAAAGTTCATCCCTTTTATCTCCCTTTCTTGAACCTCTCCAACAGGTGCAAGTCGCCTTTCATTGACGACTTCTACCTCCGCAATCCATTTTAGCTCTCTTGCTTAAACGGTGATTGCATTCGTTCTTTTTTTATTCTTTAGGCTATTCTTGTAGCACTTTTTGTGTCGTCCTCTGGTCGTACTTTATGGTAATCACTCCTCTCTCAGAAGAAGACAACTTCATTTTCATATGGGTCGTTGAGGCCACCACACCCAATCTGTTCAAGGAATGTCACCCTAAAAAACAAATTGTAAGTGAAGGACGCGTTAACAACGATATACCTGATGATGATCGTCCTAGCCGCAATGTCATTAGAGAAGGTCGTCCTCAGCTCAACGTACCCTCCTATTTCCACCTGATCTCCCGCAAAGCCGACCATGCACCCATCATATGGCCTCAACTGGTTGGGGGACAAATGCAAGCTAGTGAATGTTCCCTAAAACATCACATTAGTCGAGCTCCCTTGATCAATCAAGACTCTATGCACCTTGCTCCCCATGACAACAGATATCACCATCGGATCATCCTCGTGAGGAACTACATCTTCAAGGTTGGAGCTCGTGAAGCAGAGAGTGGGCTCCGGGGGATGATCAGGTCTCCTCGCCTCCATGGACATCATTACTCACGCATGTCGCTTACGTTTGGAAGAAGAGTTTCCTCTTCCTGAAAATCCTTCCGGGATGGTGTTCAGCTCTCCATGGACTGGTGTCTCATGTGCTTTGTCCCTGAGAAAGACCACTCCTTTTGGCTCTCCCTGGTCAGCCTTGAGATAGTCTTTCAGGAACCCTTCCTTCACCAAGCTAGCGAGTTGGTGGCCTAAAGCTATGCATCGCTCGACATTTTATGCCCAAATACTTTGTAGAACTCATACCAGGAATCTCTTCGTGATCCTAGATTTCGTTGTCTTCTGGGAAAACATCAGCTTGTCTGCTACCCCTGGCATACTTAACAATTCTTTGTAGGACTCTTGGAATTTAGGCCGAGTTGTTGACTCCTCCCTGACCTTTGTCTTGGGCTCGTTCCTCCTGGATACGTATGGCACGTACCTCGAGTCCGTTCTCTTCTTGGCGAGGTTTTGTTGACTTGCAAGGGTCGAGCTCAGGCGCTTTCCTTAGGCCTAGGTTGCCTTAAGTGCGAGTTGTTGTTCTTTTCGACTATGACCTCCTTTGTTTTGATGTGAGCGATAACTCGTTTTCGTACATCAAAAAATGTCTTCGTTGGATTTTTAATTAACGAGTCGCTGAATGATCCCGTTGCGTCGAAAGCGACGATCATCATATGTTCATCATGCGTTTGAAGTCTTACCGTAAGCGCACTAAACCTATTCAGGTGATCCTTCAACGACTTTCCCTCCTTTTGTTTCATGTTGAAGAGGTTATATATCCTCGGGGTTTTACGTTGTTGGCAGAGAACTGCTCTTTAAACATCATGGAAAACTGAGAGAAAAAGGTGATTTGGCCATCAGGGATCTCACTGAACCATTGTAGGATTGTACCTGTAAAAGTTTCTATGAACATTTTACATTGGATGGCATCCATTCCTCCAAAGATAATCATTTAAGCGTTGAATGTGTTAAGGTGATTTTCAGGGTCCTCTATCCCCGTGAAAAAAGCGATTTTTGATGTGATGTAATGAACTGGCACAGGTTCATCCATGATCTTCTTCGAGAATGGTTTGGAACTATTCATTGCTGGCAAGCTTAGAGGTCGTTCCTTGGTGGAACGTTGGACACGTTGGTGCAGGCTCTTGCATAATTCTTCATTGGTTTTGTGCAATTCCTCATTGGCTTACTCATGCCCCTCTATCGCTGCCTGAGAGGCCTCAATTTTTACCATCAGGCGATTTTGCAGAAGCTCTTGCTCAACTCGGGCTTTCACTACAAAAAATCATGTATAAAGTGGCGGTTTTAATATGGCGGTTATTAATAACCGCCACAAATTTCTGTATAATACGACATTTTAATAACCGCCATAATTATTCTTCAAAATGTGTCGTTTTGAAGTGTCACAATTATCCCTTTTGAAATTAAAACCTAGTGTTTTCCTTCCCTCCATACCTTTTCTCATTACTCTCAATTTTTTTTAAAAAATCACCTTTCACTCCTTGGAAACCTAGTGAACTAAACGTGACTCTTCCCTCTCCTCTCTCTGCAAACTCTTCACGAACGAAACCATCTCTTTTGGAAGGAAACCCTCTTTTCACTCTTCCCTTCACTGTCACTCTCGCCTTCACTCACTCTTCCCTTCCCTTCACTGTCGCTCTTCACTCTCGCCTTCACTTACTCTTCCCTTCACTGTCTTCTCACTCTCGCGCGCCCTAAACCTAACCCTCACTCTCGCCCCTTTCAGTGTTCTCCAAGATTTTCCACGTATTCAACCGTACAATAGAAAACCGCAATTCCTCCAAGATTTCGAATAGGTAACTCCTGATAGA
>Ga0123342_1007436_pt1 | contig 14450 bp, 11 predicted proteins | sample Turbeawhitnodule_FD_89960 | JGI IMG/M metagenome (GOLD analysis project Ga0123342, IMG submission 89960) | Root nodule microbial communities of legume samples collected from Mexico - Turtle bean Mexico white nodule | ecosystem: Host-associated > Plants > Roots > Nodule | place: Mexico: Nepantla...
ATAAGGAAATTGTTCAAGAAATTCCATCCATTTTGCATGGCGTTTGTTCAACTTATGTTGACCTTTCAAATATTTCAAAGACTCATGATCACTATGAATGACAAATTCTTTAGAAACTAGATATTGTTCCCAAGTCTTTAAGGCCCTCACAAGTGCATAGAGCTTTGTCATAGGTGGGGTAGGTAAGGGTGGCTCCATGAAGTTTTTCACTAAAATAAGCAATAGGATGTCCACCTTGCAACAAAACCGCACCTATGCCAACTCCCGATGCATCACACTCTAGCTCAAAAGTTTTTGCAAAATTTGGTAAAACTAGAATGGGTGCATTAGTGAGTTGAGCTTTAAGCCTTTTAAGGCTTGTTCATGCTTCTCATTCCAACAAAATGGAGTGTCCTTCTTCACTAACTCATTGAGTGGTGAAGCTATACTTGAGAAGTTAGGCACAAAACGTCTATAAAAGCTTGCCAAACCATGAAAGCTCCTAACATCTCCTACATTTTGTGGTGTTGGCCATTCTCTGATGGATTTGATTTTCTCGGGGTCAACATGTACCCCATTTTTGTTAACTACAAAACCCAAAAACACTACACTATCCACACAAAAAGTACATTTATCACTATTAGCAAACAAACTATTAATTCTAAGCACTAAGAGAACTTCCCTAAGGGGCCTTAAGTGATCTTCTAGGCTTTGACTATAAACTAAAATATCATCAAAATAAACTACTACATATTTACCTATACAATCCCTTAAGACATGATTCATGAGCCTCATGAAGGTGCTAGGTGCACTAGTGAGACCAAAAGGCATCACCAACCACTCATATAGTCCAAATTTGGTTTTAAAAGCAGTTTTCCACTCATCACCCTCTTTGATTCAAATTTGGTGATATCCACTTTTAAGATCAATTTTGGAAAATATGATGGACCCATGCAACTCATCAAGCATATCGTTCTAGTCTTGGGATTGGATGGCTATATGATGGTGATGTTATTGATGGCCCTACAATCATAGCACATTCTCCACTTGCCATCTTTTTTTGGCACTAACAAGATAGGTACAACACAAGGGCTTAAGCTCTTTTGAACCCAACCCTTCTCCAACAAATCATGTAATTGCGATTCTATCTCCTTAGTTTCCTTAGGATTAGTTCTATAGGTTGGTCTATTAGGTAGACTAGCCCCTGGAACTAAATCAATTTGATGTTCTATATCTCTAAAAGGGGGAAGTCCTATGGGGCCTTCCTTAGAGAATATACCATCAAACTCTTTTAAAAGCTCTTTTACTAGAGGAGGTAGAACAAAAGTCTCAAGATTAGTGGCAGTGCATGTAAGTGTTCATGTACAAAAGATAAGGCTTAGAGGTTATTCAAAAAGAAGCATATTTTCAAAGGTATTTTCAAATTTTTCGTCTTGTTGAATGACATTGTGGGAAGGAACACTCTTCTCCCACGCCTTTTGCTCCTAAGGGCTTTTTGTTTTTCTAATTTGATTTTTTTTTTTTCTCTTCATCCCTCTTTTGTTTTATTTGTACTTGATCTTTTACCACTTGTGAATGTGATAAAGGATTGAGTATAAACATCTTTTCATTATGGGTGAAGGTAATCTCGTTGGTTAGATCATTGTGCATGGTTTTCCTGTCAAATTGCCAAGGTCTACCCAATAAGATGTGACAAGCTTCCATGGGAACTACATCACATAAAATGTTATCTTTGTAGTTACCCACAGAAAACTCGACTTTCACTTGCTTGTCTACAGTTAGTTCCCCATCTTCATTGATCCATTGAAGTTTATAAGGTTTTGGATGAGAGACTAATTGTAGATTTAGCTTTTCAACCATCCTAGCACTACAACAATTGCAACAAAAGTCATTATCCACAATGAGAGAACATATATTTTCTAAAACCTTGCATCTTGTATGAAAGATGTTCTCTCTTTGTGTTTCTAGGTTCACACTAGTTTTGTTGTTGAGGGTTATTCTAATTGTCATTAATTCCCCCTCACATGGATATACTCTCTCATTGTTCTCCTCCTCTTCTTTTCCACTAGGAGTGTCATCACAACTACTATACTCATCTACCCCCCTTAAAAACAAAGTTCTTTGATTTGGACATTGAGCTTGTACATGACCTCTTCCATAACACTTAAAGCACTTGACATCCTTAGCGCGAATAGGTGGAGTGAGCATATCTTTTCCTACACTTTTGGGAGTTTCTCTTGGTTTTTCCTTAGGTACACTCTCCCCTCTTTTAAATTCTCTTCTTGGATAAGAATTAGGGTGTGAACCTCCCCTACGACTTGAAGTTTTCCTCAAATTTTGTTGTTTAACCTTGATACACAATTGAACCAAATCATTCAAGTCTTGGTAGGGTAAGAGTTTAACTCTATCTCTAATCTCAAGGTTAAGCCCACTTAAAAATCTTGCTATGGTAGTGGATTCGGATTCCCTAATGGAGGCTCTCATCATATATAGTTCCATTTTCTGCTTATATTCCTCTACACTAATGGTCTTTTGTTGGAGTCTTTGGAGCTTGTCCATTAACTCCCTATTGTAATAGGAGGGAATATGGCGGCGTCTTAAAGATCCTCTAAGATCATTCCAATATTATATGGGAGGGTCTTTATGAAGATGCCTATCTCTCTCATGGGCCGTCCACCAATACATAGCATTGCCTTGAAAACTTAGAGTGGCTAAGGGTACTTTGTTTTCTTCACTCACTTTGTGACAAGCATACAATTGTTCTACTTTCATCTCCCAATCTAGATAGATTTCTACATTTTCTTTGCCATGGAAATGAGGTAGATCTACCCTAACCTCTCTTGGGCATTCTTTTTTTTCCTTTCTAACTCTCCTAGGGTGTGGTTGATAGTACTGATTGATATTAAGACTTTGTTCCCCATACGATTCATTTCCCCTAGAGCTAGATGTATGTGAACTCTTTTTAGATTGGACGTATTCATCTCTTTCTTTAACCACTTTCCACTCATCTTGTATTAAAGAAAATTGAGCATCCCTTTCTTTAAGTTGGACATCATGTTGCAATCGTCTATATGAAAGTGCTTGAACATCTTGTGCTATTTTTTCCAGAAGAGATTTGATAGATGTTCCCTCACTTTCATTAGACTTACGAGAATGAGAAGACATGGTTAAATTTTTGTGTTATAAGTATTTTACCCCAAAAAAGATAAGGCGAGTAATGAAGGTAGCTTTCCAGGAAAGAGATGTGGATCACTAGGATCTCTTAAGTACCAAGTCTTTCCTTGCCAAAATCTATCCCTCACAACTTTTCACAAACCTTTTTCTAAGTAATTTACTTAGATCACAAGTAGAAATGAAAAACACAATTTTATGTAAAGAAAACAATGCAAAGAAATTAAACAATACAACAGAAGTAATTAAAGCAAAGCAATTTAGCTAAACACAATTAAAGATTACTAACTAAAAAGCTTTAAAAACTAGGCGAATCCTAAGGTGAGGCTTCTAGACACTTGGAGCCATTGAAGACACACTCACCATCTAATACGTAATTATTCCACTAATTAATCAAAGTTGAACGCAATTACAATTAAAAAAGAAATACAATAGAAATTGAATTACAAAAATAAAATTTCAGATTTCCTATACTATGCACTCCTTTACTTTTGGTACTCCTCCTTGTTGTGTTCCACACTTTGTATGTTTTTGTAATCTTATTTGTTGCAGCCACTTGCTTCACCTCTTAAGGTTAGTCAATTTAAATCTTCAAAACAGTACCTACTAAGTAGGGATGGACTTACCACAAAGGTTAATTCCAAACTTAACAAGCACCACTTTGAAATTCTTTCACCAACAATTAGAGGTCAACAAATTTAAAGCTAAGAACAATTCAATTTAGAAATAGGACAACAAAAAATGGAGTAATTGTATGACACAACTTGAAAGAATATTGCATAAATTTGAAAAGAAATCAAATAAGGCACTCAATAAAAGGTGGCACACAAATTGAACCTAAGGAATGACACTAGAATTGATTAAGAAAACCAAAACAGTACTACTGGAAATTTTAGGCACAAAATGCGTGACTTTGAAAACTTATGCTGAGCTGGATATTTGAAATTTTAACCAAAAGCAATTCAAGATCTTAACAAAATTTTGGCGCTGGAATCACACCAAAACAATGCACCAATTAATTGTGATAAAGTTTTCAAATATGTTGTCAAATTACCGTCTCTGTTCGCGCCAGGATGTACACTTTTTTCATTTGATTTATCATTTTTTTCTATTTTATATTTTGAATTACTTCTTTTTTTTCTTGTTTTTCTAACACATCATCCTGTGTAAATCCAGAATTTCACAATTTTTCTTCAACGGATTTTAGTTTGATAAGTAAAAACAGCTAGCACAGAATTAAAACAGAGTAATCCTAATCCTGGAATTAAAAACAGTTTGAAGAAACTTCAAGAACACAATGGAATTTGATGTATAGAATTTGTATGGATCTATCACACAAACTCAAATCTAAAATTAAAATGCACCAAAGGATCAAACAATTTCAGATTAGAAAAACTGGACTCAAAGCAAATCAAGCAACCAAAATTATCAAAAACAGCACTACATGGAATTGATGACAATTTAGGAGAAACATGACTTGACAAAACATGTATAGATTCATAAAATCAAAAGACTCAAGAATCAAAACAGTTTGCATTGATTGAATCACAAAGAAATACTCAAATCCTACAAAAACAAAATAGTTTACCACAACACAAATGAATCCTACACAAAATTTGCAAAATAGAAGCTCAAGATTAATTTGAAGATGATTTCACCGATTGGATTGAACCAAAACAACATCTAACACAAAAACAAAACTCAAAACAACAAGACAATCAAGAATTCATGAAGAACAACACGGAATTAAGATGAACACCACAATAAAAACAAGATAAGGCATTTATCTCTTGAAGACCATGGCTCTAGATACCAAATGATGGAGAAGTGCCTTCATGATTTGGAAATTTAGTTGATGATCGGCGGAAGCACTATGGATTGTAAGCGAACAAGGTCCTCCTAAGAGATGTGGTGACCTTGGAGGTGCATGCTAGGTAGGGAATGAGAGTGGTGGGGCCATCTCTCTTTGGTAAGGTGAGAATTGAAGATCAATAGCCTAACCTTGGGAGGTTTTGGGCAAGAATTGAAATTGACTCAAATTTGGCAGCAATTCACTATGTATATTAATCTTGTAAAATCATGAGCCAAGGTACTCCTTAAATAGTAATGGAGGCCGGTTTACACCAAGGTAAAAGAGAGGGAAATTCAAAACTATTCTAATTGAATATTGGCGCCTAGAATTGAGCACATGGGAGGCATGTTCTAGAATCTAGAATGTGCAATTGGTTCTAGAACTTGCGCTCCATTTGGGCTAGCTTGGACCGGCCTAAGTTTAATTAGATTTAATCAAAATTAAAAAGAAATATCCTATGCTAATTTTGACAAGAATTTAAATGCTACTTTACACTAGAGTCTATGGCATCTTGAGCATGTATAGATAGGTCTCTCTGCCATCAGTAGCAGTATTCCAATCATCTTGAGGTTTCCTAGCCATGGCTCTAGTGATTGGCCCAATTTGACATGTTGGTGGGCTTTCAATGGAGTTGGTGCTTGGGCCTCTTCCATCATCACTCATATTTTTCGTGAAGGGAATGTGTGTGCTGATAAGTTGACTAATTTATATTTATTCATAGAGAATCCTTTCATTGGTATAATAGGCTTCCATCTAGTTTGTTATTTGAATTCTTTATTAATAGGTATAGTCTACCTATGTATCATTTTTGTTAACATATGAGTTTTGGCCTAGTCCCCCCCATATTTTTGTATTTTTTTTAATAATACTTTTTTCATGTGATGGCAAATGATTGTTGTTACTTGAGGTGTCAGCCTAGCTCTGAGATCTCAAGTTGCATAATGATGCCTAACATGAAAACTTTTATTTTTAAAAAATGCTTATTCAAATGTAAATTGATATTTAGTTTAAAGAAATATGTTGAATATATGAGATATTACTAAAATTAGCAATCAAATTAGTTTAATAAATTTGTATTTATTGGTTAATGTTAATTTAAATAATTCCTAATTTGTAGGACATAGAAGTTTATTTCATAAATTTTCTAACATCATTGTTATCTATTTTAAAACTATATATAGCACCATCTCATTTATTAAATAAAATCAAAACAAACATTATTTTGGAGGTGTTTCTTCTTAAACTCCTACATTTTTCTTCTTGCACTCCTATATTACTATGAATTAACAAAATTAACCATTGGATTTTCTAAAAACTCCAAGCCAGCGCAGACCACCCTCCATCTTTCTTCTCTACATTTTCGTGGACACTATTGAGAGCAAGCAACGACAGTGGGATTCCTTCCCTTATTCGTGATTTTGGTGCGCTCTTAACGACCTGTGTGGTTTCCAGTAGCATTGCGACAGTAACTAGGTGTTTTTTTGAAGTTTATCTTTTGTTTCGGAAATGGTAATCTGATTTATTTGTAGAGTAGCAAATCTGGAATTGAAATGGGGAGTACATAGCATTCTGGAAGAACCACTTTGTATCATGTTACCAAAATAGGTAATCCAAAATGCTTCTAGAATAAGCTATCTGGATCCTGATAGTCCTTGGACTTGCATAAAGGACAATGTGTTCTTTGATGCATAAGTTATATGGGGTCGTTTTGGACAACACAAAATCTTTGGAGACCTTGGTGAATATGCCAAAGTGAATTTCTTCTTCCTTGGTCGAGCTATTGCTCCATTTCTGGTTTTGGCTTACTCATAAGGAATTTCCAGAGAAAAGTGGATAACTCTAATTCAGATGCCTGTGTTGTTCGGTGCCACCTCAATTATGCTCCTGCAACCGCTATCAACTTCACTAGTTGGATACCATTTTCCTTTTTCTTAGGGTACGTTGTATATAAATATAAACAGTGGTGGAAACATTGCAATTATGTATTGTTTGGTGGTCTTGATGCTGGAACTGCCTTTATAAAAAATCTTACTTTTTCTTGCTTTAAACATTTTATAATTTACAAATTCACCATTCTGGAAGTCAAAAATATGTTATGGAAAAGAAATTTTGAAATTGTTTTGTTTGAGGATTTTCTATTATGGAACAAAATTGGCTTACGGAACAACCCCTTTCCAGAATTCATTTATACCTTAGATTACTCATTTTGGAATTTTTTTTTTTCAAATGGATTATCTATTCTAAAAGTCATTCTTGAAACCGACTTCTGGAAATCTCCACACCTCATTACCACCCTGTTCGATTTAATACCGGTAGTGTTGTTACATAGCTTGTATTTATGTTATAGTAGGTTCTTTACATAAGTCTTTCCCATAGATCACTACATGTTCAGTTCCTATGTAATTACTTTGAATACAAAATAATATTCCCTTTTACTCTTTCTCCTTTACTCTTCCTGTTACATTTACATGGTATCAAAAGCAGGTTCATTTTTTTCTTGAATATGATCATGTGTTCTTCATTTTCTCCTGCTTTCGATCAAGAAACCTGTACCGTCCCGTCCCCGGACGTTGACCAAAGTCAAAGTCAAAGTCAAAAGTTGACGTATGGTAGGGCCCCTCAAGGAACCCAAGGAAGAAAGTCAACAAATTGACCGCTTGAGGCGTCGCTAGAGGTGGGCGTCGCCAGGTTAGGCGTCGCCAAGGTGAGGCGTCGCCAGGTTGAAGCATCGCCAGGTTAAGGCGTGGCCCAGAGCAGTTACAAAGAGAAGAGAAAGGTGGCTTCAATGCCATAGTTCTGGTACCAGCAGGGAGTAACTTGACTCGTGAAGTACCCACGTCACCTCAGGGAGACCCCCGGGATAGATACGACCCATGAGAGGGTCATGCCCAGGGGTAAACCAGGTGCATGGTGCGAGAGGAAGGTAGATACACTCCCAGGGCGAGTGACCAGAGGTTGGGGTGCATGAGTTGGCACCCAGAAAGTCACCCCACGCGCCAAATGCACTTCGAGGAAAGATGACTCACACGATGGAATAACCCTAAGTTGGGTTACGGCGCTGTGAGGCCCTCTACATAGAATACGATCAAGTCAGAAGAACACGGGGCAATAAGCACGTGTTCATCAATGTTTTAGTGAAAGATTGCTAAGGTACGCGTTAATTCAGTTAAGTTTCGAACGTTTCAAGGGATATTTTTATACGTTTTCAATGCGCTTTAACGCGCTTTAAATGCGAGAGGTGTATAAAAAGGGGCCTTGGGACGTTTGAAACGGGATCCGAGTTTTGACCTAATTCTTGCAGTTTTACAAACATGTAAACCCTAGTTGTTTCGCAGCGCACTCACTGTACGCACAGACAATTAGGGCAGCACAGTATTAGTTATTCAGTACTTCGACCACCTTCAGAGCATCCTTTCACGGTGTTCCGATACGGAGGTGTGTCACCCTTTGATGTTTCTCGCTAGCTGACTTGATCGTCGGAGTGCAAACGGCCGCGAGGGCGCCCCTTTGTTCACTTCTTTTCAGGTACTCATGGACGGAGTAGAGCGAAGGTGCCCTAGGTCATGAGGATAAGCCACACGTAAAGACGACCCTGGTTAACCGGCGGGAACAAAACCCCTTCATCCTCTTCCTTTACTGCTTCTCAACTTCATACCTTTTCTACATCTCTCACCCTTAAACTCATCGATCACAACTTTCGAATTTGGCGTCAACAGGTTCTTGCGTAGGTCGAAGGCCTCAATTTGCTTAATTTTTTGGAATTGTCTTCTGCTCCTCTACCATTTCTCTCTTCTGGTAATGAAAACCCTAATCCTCTCTCTCTTCTCCATAAACAACAAGATAATCTTCTGATTGCCTAATTGTTGGCTTCTATGTCGAATTCATTGTTAACCAAAATGGTTGGTTTACGACCGAATTATCAAATTTGGGACAAGTTGAATGTCTACTTTGCATCCAATACCCATGCGAAAGTTCATAAGCTCAAAACCCAGTTGAAAACTCCTAAGCGGGATCGATTTATCAACGTTTATCTTCTTGACATCAAGCGAGTTATCGATCTCTTGCGGTTGTTGGATCCAATGTTTCCATAAAAGATCATCTTGAAGCCATCTTGGATGGTCTTCCTGAGGATTATGATGCGTTCATCACCTTTGTCACATCGCGTCTTGATCCCTACACTGTTGAGGACATTGAAGCTTTGCTCCTAGCTGAAAAAGAAAGGTTTGACAAACATAAGTCTCTTGATCGTCCTTTCATTCAAGTTAATACTATATCTACTCATTGGAATCCTTCGGCCTCTTCAAGATCTCCGTTTCGTGGAACTAATTTGTGTGGCGGTCGTGGTTCTGCGCGTCATTCCTTCAATAAACGACAACCACAGTTTCGGGATTCACAAAAGAATTCGTGGAGTGGGGTTTGGGATTCTTCTTCTTCTCAACCTCTTCGGGTTTTGCGCGTCATTCCTTCCATTAATAAAAATCTTATTAGTGTTTCTAAGTTTGTTTGTGATAATAATGTGTTCTTTGAATTTTATCCTAATCAGTGCTTTGTTAAAAATCAAGCTACCAAGGAGATACTTCTCCAAGGAAACATACGTGATGGGTCGTATGTTTTTCCCTCATTACACAGATCTTTGCTACCCTCTGTGAATACTAGTTCTCACAACTCTATTATGACTCCGTATGAATTGTGGCATAAAAGACTTGGTCATGCTTCATCTAGAACTGTACAAAATGTAATGCAAATGAACAATAAATTGTGCAATAAAAATTCTTCTTTTTGTGATTCATGTGTTATTGCCAAAAGTCATCAATTGCCTTTTTCATTTTCACACACTGTCTATATTGCTCCTCTTCAGTTAGTTTTTGTAGACATCTGGGGTCCCTCACATGTTATTGGAAGTGATGGGTCCATGTATTACATTTCCTTTCTTGATGCGTTTTCTAGGTATACTTGGTTGTATCTCATAATTTCTAAATCTCAAGCTACTGCTGTTTTTTTGTGTTTCAAATTACTTGCTTAAAAACAAACTGGTTTTCTCATCAAATGTCTTCAAACTGATAATGCTAAAGAGTTTATTTCCTTAACAAAAATCTTGCATGAACATGGTATTACTCATAGATTTACCTGTCTACACACTCACAAACAGAACGGATCTGTCGAACGCAAACATCGTCATGTTGCTAACACAGGTTTGGCTCTTCTTTCTGCTGCTTTTCTTCCTCTTAAATTTGGGGGTGAGGCTTTTGTCTCTTTTGTTAATATTATTAATCTTTTACGAACTCTTGTTTTAGATAATGTTAGTCCTCATGAAAAGTTGTTTTCATCTAAACCTGATTATACATTTCTTTGTATTTTTGGGTGTGCATGCTATCCTCTTTTGAGACCTTATAATCAACATAAGTTTGATTTTAAGTCATCTTTGTGTTTATTTCTTGGTTATAACAATACACACAAAGGATATGTTTTCCTAACTCCTTATAGGAAGACTATTATCTCAAGACATGTGATTTTCAATGAATAGTCCTTTTGTTATTAATAATGAGAGTAATAATACTGATTCTTCCTCTTCTTCTTTACCTATAACTGTGGTTTTTGTTCCTAATTGAGTTGATCAAGAGTGATCAAGTGCTTTGAAGAATCCAAATCCAAGGTGTTTTATGAAAGGTTGGTGTTGCTATTGTGTTTGGGTGGGATCTGGGTAGAATAAAGTGTGATCCACTCCTTTGTTGAATCTAAAACTGATGTGATTAAAAACCTTTTTGAATTCAAGTGTTTTTCCAACTAAGTGAAAAACAACCTGTTGTTTTGTCGAATCAACCGGTTGTTTTAATCTTAGGAGTTATGAAAAGGTTGAAAACTATTTTGGTTTGGTTGACTTAACTATCAAGCCAAACAATCGGTTGTTTCGTAGTTTCAACCGATTGTTTCTTTGAAAATCCTAACAGAATTCAATTTTGAATGGTGAATCTGCTTTAAATGTTTTTCCAACTGAATACGCTCCTTCATTAATTTCTTTGACCAATCTTTGGAAAATATAAATGGTTTGTTTATGTTTTCAAATAAAAGAAGAAACAATTCGAGGAATTCAAGTTTGAGATAATTGATTTTAAGATTTCAAGATTCACATCAAGCTTTGGGTTTTCAAGAGATAGTGGAATAGGATTGCCATTGTATTCAGTTCAGATTGTACTGTGATCAGGTGTAATCGTTTCTAAATCTACTGTATTTCTGGTGTTGTGTTGCCAAGGAGTATTGTGTGTTCTTGAGGTGTTCAAGATCAAACTCTTGGTGTGGTTTGCCAAAGGTAGTGTGTTTCTTGAAGGGTTCAAGGTCACTACTTTGGTGATTTGTGTTTTGTAATCTGGTTTGATTGCTTAGTGAATTATCCAGTAGCTCTTGGCTTAAGAGTGAACTAGTATAAACTGTTGGTGTATTTCTCTCTTACCTTGAACTCATTTAAATTCTGTTTTAAGCTTTGTTGATATAAACAATCGATTGTTTTTCTGTTGCTTTGCTGTATAATTGCATAAATTCTTGGCTAACTTGGTTCCTGTTCTGGATTTACACAAAGAATTTTGTTAAACCTGAAAAAGTTTTCAAAAACCCCTCTTAAACAATTCACTCCCTTTCTAGTTTAAGGCCATATATTATAACAATTGGCATCAAGAGCTTGGTACTTGAAAAATATTCAAGTTTGATTCTAAAATCTTTTTTCAATGGCTGAAAAACTACCTTTTGGGGAGGGTGCCTCAATTAACAGGCCACCTTTGTTTTGTGGTTTAAATTATCAGTTTTGGAAGGTTAAAATGAAAATCTTTGTTGAATCTCTTGATAAAGGAATTTGGAATGCAATTGAAAACGACCCTTTTATTCCAAAAATTGAAAAGGATGGATTTTCTATTGAAAAACCATGGTCCCAATTGACTGATGCTGAAAATAAAAAGGCCAAGTTTGATTGCATTGCCAAGAATATCATAACCTCTGCTTTGAACTCTAACGAATTTTTCAGGATCTCACAATGTGCATCTGCTAAGGAAATGTGGGATACTCTAGAGGTCACTCATGGAGGAACAAATGATGTGAAAAGAGCAAGGAAACATACTCTAATACAAGAGTATGAGATGTTCAGAATGCTCAAAGGAGAATCAATTGCTGAAGTACAAAAGAGATTCACTCACATTATCAATCATCTAATGAGTCTTGGAAAAACCTTTGACAAAGAGGAGTTGAACATCAAGATTCTCAAGTGTCTTGATAGATCTTGGCAACCTAAAGTGACGGCTATCTCAAAATGAAAGGACTTGACATCTTTGACTACAGCCTCCTTGTTTGGAAAGCTTAGAGAACATGAGTTGGAGATGAATAGACTCAATGTTCAAGAAAGTGAAGACAAGCATGTAAGGAACATTGTTTTAAAATCTGCCAAGCACAAGAATAAGCAAGACTCAAGTGATGAAAGTGAGGAAGAAAATCTTAGCTTGCTGTCCAAAAAGTTCAGCAAATTCTTGAAGAGAAACCGCAACAAGGAATCGAACAAAGAAAGGTATGGAAACAATAAAACTAGTGATTTCAATTCTAACAATTACACTTTTTTGGTTGTGGAGAACAAGGGCATATAAAAAGCAGATTGCCCAAATAAAGAAGGCAAGTAAAAAAAGTCAAGCAATAAGGAAAAGAAAGGGAAATCAAAAAGAGACTATATTGCTTGGGATGAAAATGAAGTTTCTTCATCAAGTGAAGATGAAAAAGCCAATTTGTGTTTGATGGCTGAAGGAGATGATGATTCAAGCAGCTCAAGCAGTGTAAGTTTTTGTGCTTCCTATGTTGAAAACTATAGTCAATTACTTCAAGCTTTTAAAGAAACTCATGAAGAAGCTAACCGATTGGCTCTCTTAAACAACTAATTGAAAGGGTTGAATAATTGGCTTGAAAATAGAGTCAAGACTCTTGAAGAAGAATTGGAAAAGTCAAAAACTGATTTTGAAAATCTTGAAATGCATTGCAAAAATTCTTCTCATTTGTGTGACTCTAAAGTTTGAGAAAATTGTAAAACTCTTGAGAGTAAGTCCACTATCTTGTAAAAACTGTGGATAAACTTTCAAAGGGTAAATCCAACTTTGAAACTGTCTTGGCATCCCAAAAATGTGTTTTTCGAAAATCTGGTTTGGGGTTTAATCCTCAAAACAAGAAAAATGGGATTTCAAAGCCTTTTTCAAAAGTGCCAGAAAAACAACCGATTAAAAGATCGAAACAGCCGTTTGTTACATGCTTTTATTGCATGAAGAGAGGCCACTCAGTTAGATTATGTAAAATTAGGAAATATTTTGTTTCTAAAGGTATTATGAGATGGATTCCCAAAGGCTATGAAGTTTCCAGTGATAAAGCTGAATCAAAAGGACCCACATTTGTACGGTGACCAAATCTTGTTGCTTGAATTTATTGTGTTACAGGGATACTAAAAGAAGCATGGGGTCTTGAGTTATCTGATCAAGCTTTTGGAAGAAAAGGATTTTGTCTGGAACTTAATTAAGGTTTTGTACCAGATCAAGGTGTCTTGAAAGCCAAAAGAAGCATTCTTGATCATAAATAATGACTCATTGAAGGGACTTCATGACAAAAGGATAAGACTTTCTTTGTCTCTGTTTTTTTGTTACAAATTCATGCTAAAATCTTCATCCGTGTGTATATGTACAATTACATTTTGATTCTTCTCTATTTTTGTTTTAAATCTCAAACATTGTTCTTGTCGCAGAAAAACAACTGATTGTTTTCTCAAAACAACCGATTGTTTCTTCTATGAAAGCACTGCATAAAATTGATTTAATTTCTTTATGCATCCTATTTGTTACATATTTCTTTTTTAAAAGGACTATGAGTCAATAAAGCAATCATGAGGTCTGATTTGGTTCAGGAGAAAGTTTCTTCTTGTCATAAAAGGAATATATTCCATATTTTGGAAATTCAAGTGCCTTTATGACTAGTCAAATCCACATGTGCTGACCATGTGATTTTCTGGTAAGGGCTGACGTGGTTCTGTGCAAAGGTTGGACCAGATTCCTCTTCTTGAAGACTGAAACCCACTGGAAACAAAGGATCAAAGAGGATTTCTATTTTGCTATAAAACCCTCTACAGCTGTTTTTCTACACAAAAGCAACCCATTGGCATATCTCTTGTTGCATCTCATATCTTCCTCTTTTTTTCTGATTTCTCACATTCTGGTTTCATGGATTCAACTCCTCCATCATAAAAAAGGTTTAAAACCACAGCTATAAGATAAGGAGGACATCTTGAAGGCTAGTTTTCAGGAGACAATGAATTGATTGTGTTGGAGATCCCACATCGACTAGAGATTAGAGCCTTTCATAGTATATAAGTGGGTGCAAACCTCACCTCATTGAGTCGGTTTTATGGGGTTGAGTTAGGCTTAAAGTCCACTTCGTAATA
>Ga0123342_1007437_pt1 | contig 14449 bp, 8 predicted proteins | sample Turbeawhitnodule_FD_89960 | JGI IMG/M metagenome (GOLD analysis project Ga0123342, IMG submission 89960) | Root nodule microbial communities of legume samples collected from Mexico - Turtle bean Mexico white nodule | ecosystem: Host-associated > Plants > Roots > Nodule | place: Mexico: Nepantla...
ATGGTAAAATCATAACCTGAGCATAAGCAAAACATTGAAATTGGAAGAATAATAAGGATGCTGAAACTATTCTTTAGCTTGAGTGCAAGTGCCATGACTATACCGTATGAATGTGATGAAGCTGGTAGTGAAGATTCAAGCTTTTGTCCTTTTATGTGAAGGCAAGTTGAACAAAAGTGGGGAACTTATAGTAGGCCACCTTACAAATATCTAATAATGGAAAAGCAGAAAGTAGAAAGAGTGAATGAGAGTGGTTTGGTTAACAAATAGCACCAGTTTATATGGTAGTGGGTGGAGACAAATTGACTCATACACAAAGTGAAGGTAATGTATTTGACTATTAGTTTTCAGTTACCAACTGGATTTTGCAAACCATCTAACTTGTGAAGCCATGCAAACATATATGAAAAGTAAAAAATAAAAAGTGGAGATGCGGGGTATCGATCCCCGTACCTCTCGCATGCTAAGCGAGCGCTCTACCATCTGAGCTACATCCCCATTGAAATTTAATATAAATATCAAAATATATAAACATATTTAAAGGTTTTTAATACGTTTTAAGTTTCTACAACATAAAAAATTGTTATCGTGCAGGACAGTTAAATTCAGTTAATAAGAAGAGTAATAACTTTGATCCACCTAGACTTGAGTAGCTTATGCTTTGGTTTTACAATTTTTTTTTCTATGAGCGAAGAAAGACTTTTGAACACACTGAAATTTACTGTATTAATGCTCTCAAGGAGAATGCAGCAAAAGAGTAGGAACAAGTTTGCTTGGAATGGGTTGAACTTACTAACTGTATTGAGGAATTTGAGGTTAAAAGGGATAAGCGCCAAAAGCAAAGAGAAGTGTTGCAGGTGATAGAGTCTAAATTTTTGCTTAAACTGGAGAACTGAACAAATTAGAAGATTTGAAAGTTATCTTTGATAAGCTTATGCTGTCACTGAGGTTAAATGAATATAGATAGTGTAACCAAAAAGAAAATCTCTACAAGGAAGAACAAAGCGTCAGACTCTAACACAATGTGGTGATAAAATCAGCAATGGGCATGACTCTCCAATTATGCAGAAATCATCTTTTGGTTCAGTTAATTGGGATTAGAAAGATAAATAACAAAAATATATAAATAACATAATAGAGTAAATCTACATACGTTATCCGATGATAAAGTATTTTGTGTATTGAGAGTGTTTGATATGAAACTGATCTTTATTTTAGATAAAAGATTTATATCTGAGAGATATCTTCAAAAATTAGTATGAGCTGATTTCTCAAAGTATCACAATATTTTACAAGATGTGTTAAATGATTGACTCATTCGACTCCACAATAATGAATTGAATCTATTGTAAATGTAAATGTTTAGTAACAAACCCTAAATGTTTAATACTATAATTTATAATAAAACATAGTAAAATCATTACATGGTTTTTAGAATTCAGTGGGCTTGTCTGGGAAGAGAGAAGAATCTGAGGAGTGAGAATGGTGAGAATTGTGAAGAAGTGGTGGATATAAGGCCCACTGTGTTGAAATACCAGAAACCCAAACCAGATCCGCCAATAGATTCAGTAAAAGTCCAACTCACCATTTCATAAGGACACGTGGCAAACTGAAAAGGAAATTATATTATATAAATAGACACATATCACACATTTATATGACTCACTCTTCTTATAACTACTTTATAATTATCCTTATTCGAAACTTTTCGTGATCTCAAAGCTTTTCCAATCAACGGTTGACATGGCAGAAGAAGGACGCCGGATCCTGGTGGCAGTCGATGAAGGCGAGGAGAGCATGCACGCTCTCTCATGGTGCCTCAAAAACCTTGTTTTTCAAAATTCCAAAGACACCCTTATTCTTCTCTACGTCAAATCCCCTCGTGTCGTTTATTCTGCCTTCGATGGAACAGGTATAATCATACATAGGACTAACACCTTATCTTTTTGTTTGTGTTCATTAACTAACTAATTATGTGTCGTGTTTCTCAATTTTTAGGGTATTTGTTTTCCTCTGAGGTAACTGCGGCCATGGAGAGCTATGTGCTGAGAGTGGCCGATTCTGTCTTGGAGAAAGCCAAGAAACTGTGCAACAATGTTGAAAAAGTAGCATCTTATATGAACTATTTAGCATGATGTTGGGTTATTTTGGTTTTGTGATTGTTAATGAACGGGTGATGTGGTTAATTAAGGTGGAGACGAGGATAGAGAATGGCGATCCGAGGGAAGTGATTTGTGATATGGCTCAAAAGTTGGGTGCTGATGTGTTGGTGATGGGAAGCCATGGCTATGGTCTGATCAAGAGGTGAGTCCACAAACTACCCTTTTGAGAAAATTGAAGTGTTGGATTAGTCCTTTATATGTGAATTGTAGATTTAGCTGATCAACTTTGGATGTAAAAAAAATGGTGGCAGGACTTTCCTTGGAAGTGTTAGTAATCACTGTGCACAGACCGTGAAGTGCCCAGTTTTGATTGTGAAGAAGCCAAAATCAACCGCTGGAAACGTCTGAATCATATTTTCATCTTTCCCAGCTTCTTTTTCTGTACATAATTTACTTTTCTGTCATTTGGGTTCTGTGTTTTTGTTTGTTCCTCCTCCAAAGGAAATATATTCATGCCTTGTGATTTTTCTTACTTTTATTCTATTCAAAAGTCTTATGACTCATCTCAATTACTTTATACAAATTATACTCCATCATGTAGTATAGAATATTGGTTGATTCTGATAAATCAAGATAAAGTGAAAGTTAATTAAGAAAATAAAATGTTTAATCTATCCATTTAAATCGCACAATGAATCTCTCATTCATGTCGTCACTCTGTTCTATTTCAGATGCTAAAATATAAAAAAAACTGTTAGATTCAGCAATTTACTTCTAATTTTATAACACTCTCCTTTTTCTTTTCCTTTATTTTTGTGATCTTTACTTTACAATTTTAATTAGTTTGTACAGTTTACAGGACACTAATTACTTTTAAACAATATTCTTCCTCTCACCTTGTTAATTTACGGTTAATAAAAAAAAAATGTCTGGTGTAAATATTTATTTATTTAAATAAAATTGTAATTGTTAAAAGAAATTGATGATAATTAACTTTAAAAATTGTTAAGAAAAACTAAAATGAGTCATAAAATGATAAGGAGGGAAGTAATTGTTATTGGTTATGTTATGGGTCCTAGTAATATGTTGCTACCCACATACTTATCATCACTGTCAATAGTGTCTCCCCTCTTATCCGCACTTTAGTTTGAATTAAGAAAAGGAAGAGTGATAGTGTGACCTGGATTTAAGATTTGACATTAAAATTTGAATTTTGGAAAAAATGATTGAAACTATGAGTTATAAAATTGAAAATTTGTTTCAATTTTTGAACTTTAAACTAAAAAACTACAATAATGGGAGCCCTATTGTGGAGATGATAATTTGTGCATGGGAATCCATATAATGTGAATGAATATTTTAAAGGAAAATCAATGTAGGGCTCTTGAATGATTAGGAGCTTTAGTTAGGCAAAATCAGTTATAAAAAACACCTGAGCCTTCATTAGTCACTCATGAAATTCTATAATCTACTACTTCATTACACCGAAGCCGTTCTTCAAGGCATTAAGACATGTTTAAAACATATATTACTGCTGGATACCAACTTATTCTATTTTATCTAAAAAATTAAAGTAATTTCCCTAATTTTAAGATATTTCTTGTTCCCCATTTTTGTGGCCAGCCAAATGTCAGAATCAACATCTTCTACATACTCAAAATTGCAAAGGAGGGCTCAATGTAATTGGGGGTGTTAATTCTCCTATGTTCACATCGTGGTGTTGGTTTGAAAAATTTGTTACAAATTAATTATAATTGTATTGATTATGGTGATTTTGAGAAGGGTGCTATACATTCACACACATTAAATGCACCCACTTAACAATCCATTAAATTAATATTTTAATTATATATATTTTTTAATTTAAAATATTATTATACTATTTTAGGGATTGTCAAATGGGTGTGTTTTACTATTGAGGTTGTAAAATAATTTTCCTTTTGAGAATGGTTGGAAAAATTGGAAAGTGATATTAGATTAAATTGTTAGAAAGTACGTGTAATTGGCTCTACTTTATGCAAAAAAAATTGGTGTAGTTGCTTGCTCAAGTTGTGTATTGGTAGGGCTTGAGTAAGTGATTTGTGTCTATATAAACAATAATGTAATATGATGGTTTAAGTTAATATAATTAAAGCACATTTAAATATTCCTTAACTTAATTATTGATAGCATCTGAACATATAATTAAATACCGTACCTATAACACAAAATCAACATAGAATCATTTGATAAAATAGTGCCTCAACTTATTTATTATACGCTGAACGGTCCGTTCCGTTAATAAGTACAACCGTTTTATTAAATGATAAAGTTTTAGAAGTTGTAACCTTTATCACTTATAAATGCGGAACAAGTCCTCAAATGATTATCGAATCGAGTCTTTCAACAGAAGATAAAAGAGAAAGAGAATGTGGGTTTATTTTTGGAATCATTTTGATTTACATTTAAAGTTATTATCAGATTTATATAAAAATATATCATAGTGAGAATTTGATAAATTTACGAATTGACTGATAATGTAAAGAGATGAAAAAGTGTTAAAAATTACATCATGTATTGATACTGAAAACGTAAATGCAGAAAATGTCTTAAAAATTTCATATCAACTAAAAATAAAAATATTACATAATATATATATATATATATATAACATTCTGAAAGTTGGAATCACTTCTCAAACTTAAAATTTCACTGATCATCAGACAGCCTGGAAAAGCATGGATGGAAATGGCTGAAGCACTAACGTAAAACCTATCGGCGAGAAGGGCGGGCCGGGACGGATTTTCTCTTCTTGATTGCAATATTTACCATTTAGCTTTTCATTAGAAATATTTACTAATTTTTTAAAACATATTGTCTGAAGGAGGTATAAATTAAGCCGATCTTAACAATTCGTAAATTGGAAGACAGCGGCGTTTTAGTGATAAAGTAAAAATATGTTCAAAATTACTGGAAAACAGCACCTTCGAAATGATAAAAAATCCACAAAATTACAAACTGATCAAATGATAAGTATGTATCTTATGAAAGTATGTCAACTGACAAATTTATAACTTTAATCATATTTTTTTTGTCTTACTAAATCAATACAGTTCATGTGAATTAGTTAATTATAATATTATAGTAAGAGAAACAAGTAAAATTTCTAGAAGAACTTAAGAAACAATTTACAAAGAAAATGCTATTAGACTTGAAACGTAATTGGAAAATCGAAGCAAAAGAGACTTTTTTTTGTCTGCTCTAATCAGTGAAATAGTCAAATGAGATTGAAACAAAAGCTCTCCAGCTCTTACTAGCAGTTTGCTTATCTAGAAAAAACAACAAAAAACACTACGGCTGAAAACGATAGGACTTTTCCGCTAAATCCTCATCCGTTTTGCAAACTGCCTAGAGCTCATCCTGCATATCAAAGGCGTGAACAGAAAATATTAAAACACATTCCTGCCAATCTTGATTAAAGTGAGAGATATTGAGTTGATTAAAAACCTACATGACCATCTTCCTTGTCTTCCCCAGCTTCCGTCTTTGATTCACCATCGGAGTCATTGCCAGCTTCATCACTATCCTCATCATCATCCTCAGCCTACACAGAAAACATTTACTTCGTCGGAATCACAGCAACTGATGGACAAAATTTTAAAAAAAAAATAGTTCTACTACTTACATCAGAGTCAACTGGATCCTCCTTTGATTCCTGTACAAGAGATCAAAATATAGGAGTAAGAAAAGTTTCTTTCTTCCAAATAAATTTTATAAACAACCATTTTTTTCAAAGATGCTTTTCAGGATCCATTTTTACCTCCTCTTCCCTCTTCTTCTCGGCCTCTTCAAATGCTGTCTTCTCAGCCTAAAATACAATAACACAATTCCATTAAGGGGATCATATCATCCAACAGTGTACTTTAGGCCAAAAGATTAGAGAATAGAAAGAGCTTACATCCTTGTGCTTGCCCCATGTTTCTTCGGCCAGTTGCTTAGCATATTCAATATCATCGGTAATCAAGACATTGTCAAACAAAGTGCCAGATTTCACCTGTAAGATAAAATTGCCTGCTCGTAAGAGTTCAGATAGAAAATAATCAACTAATAGAGTGACGTTAAATTAAAATAAAAAGTTACCTGCCACAATTCAATGCCCACGTACTTCAAGTTGGGGAAAACATAGAGGTTGGGGTCGTCCTTGAAATCTGATACATGTTACTCAAGTGATGAATATATTGATCTTGTAATGCAAATTACTATATAAATATTACTACTGTGTTCAATGATGAACCCCATTGCTTTCTAACCTGGGTTGTCAATAATTGGTGCCTTCCACTTTCCTTTGAAGTTGGGGTTCTTGATTTTCTGCAGAAAAGTAAGAATGTGAAGTTAGAAAGTAAATCCATTATCAAACATGATGCAATACGTCATATTTAATGCATTACAAGAATGTTTCCACAAACCTTTGCCTTCCATGGGCCCTTGTACTCAGGGTTGGGAATGGTTGGGGGTGTCCACTCACCATCTTCCTCATCATCCCAATCTTCGGGCTACAACATCAAATATTATAATCAGTAATTAAAGCACAATATGAGTTATATAGAGCAAAAGGAAACTACAAAGTAAAGAATACCTTCTTGGCTTCGGTATCTGGGATCTCTTTAGGGATGTCATCATACCCCTGTAAATGCAAGATAATAGAAGTCAGTATATACCACACGTAAAGTTCATATGAGGTGAGACGCGAGGCCTTTTGGGAAAGACATTACCTCTGGTTTCTTATCCTCGGGATCGGGAATATATTCTTTGTCATCCCAATCTTCTGGCTGTAAGTATATCATGATTAGAATTTATCAATAGTGAAATCAAAATAAGTCCGACAATTAAATTTACACTCGGAAAGAAAAGTACCTTTTTAGCTTCAGGATCCTTGATTTTCTTTGGAGGGAGAAGATCCCAATCAGAGTAGAGACTACCAGATTGCTTCTCCACATTATCAATAAGGATGGTGTAGGTTGCATCTGGACGGAGAATAAATGTATAAACATGAGTTAGTTGATCAGTCTCACACGGAACATCCTTCTTGATCAAGTGGTTTGTGTCATTGTAGGTCAAAATAGCATGCACTTTCTTGGTACTGTAACCACAGATATCTGGTCCAAACATTATACTGCAACAGAATACACATGTCAAAAGGTCAGCTATCATATCAAAAGCATCCATCAAGAAAGAGTAACAAAACAAACGGGGATATATGAATCACCTGTAAGGAGTATCGCCACCAAATTTCTTCTGATCAACACTCCCACTTAGCAACTTCATATAGCCACCTCCACAGTCAAGCTTCTGTTCATGCTTGACAGAAAATTGGAAAACTAGCGTGTTATCCTTGTTGCTGAATTCAGGGTACTCAGCAGAAATGGCGTAGAATCTGTAATCTTCACTGGTTTGAATACCTGAAATGATATCACCATTCAACCAAACACACCTCATTATCAATTTTAGCCAAAAGTAAACACGAGCAACAGTAATACAGGACTGTTCAACATAGTAATTTAGTTCACCTTTGTCGTTGGCGTTTCCATTCCATTGACCAGAGGTGTGATTCCACTGCCCAGCCAGGTTTTCATCTTTTTTCCAATCTGATTTAACCCACCGATTTTCCCATCCGTCTGGCATACACAAAACACATGCGCACGAGTTAGAAAACTGGATAATGCAGATTTAAGATTACAAAATACAAAAACATACAGATGAACCATGGAAACGTACTACCCTTAGAGGTGCACAGACTCTTGAAGTAATCTTATAGACAATGTGTCATCAGATACATAAAGCAAATGCTAGCAATTTATAAAGGACATAACTACCATCACTTATTCAAACATGTCGTGGGGGTGTAACTGCTGTATACACACTAATCCAGAATAAAATCTCAAATTTAACCTAAAATGTTAGGCCACATGCTATCCTCGTCTATCCATTCTATTTTGAGAACAACGTCGAGGCTAATGCTTAAATCTCTTTGCAAACAACATCAGCACAATACGCTTATTTAGAACAACTAGGAAAGTAGCATAGACGCTAACAGATCTACTCCAAACCATGACATTCCCGGGCAGAACTCGACATACAACTCATAACACAAATCGAACCATGAAAGTGTTTCAGATCGAGGCTCAAACGCCAAAAAAGTAACTTGATTCCAAACAAGAAACTCCAAATTCGATAAACAACAATGCAGAAGGGAAAACACAAATTCAGAGGACGCGATCTAGTGAGAGAGAAAAGGAATAGAAGGAATCAAATTGTGTACCTTCGAAGCGCTCCTCGAAGAAGACCTTGGCAGAAGCGATGGTCAAGAGAGATAGAAGAATGAGAGAACGGAGATCAGGGTTTCGCACCCTAAACGCCATCGCCATCGACGGAACAGAGCTAGGGATGTAGAAAGAATGTGAAGGCTTCTTCGATTAGTGAGTGAGTGAGTGAGCTTCTATATAGCGGCCACTATGCTTTGGGTTTTCAGTGCAGTGGGCAAATTTGGCATTTGACGTGGCTAAGTCCTACGTGGCTAATAGTTGGCAGACCGAAACCAATTGAATCATGACACGTCATCTTTTGTTGTCATTGATGTAGTGTGGCACACTACCATTGGTAAATACAGACTCTATGGAGTCGCTCACCTTAAGTGGATCCCTGTAAGCATTTACCTTAATGCCATCATCTTTTATGTTAATGTGGATTTGACACCTGATTCCAAACAATCAACCACACGTGTTTGAAACCATTTGATTTACTTCTATATTTTAATTAACTTATCAGGATCACATAAAAATTAAATATAGTTTGATTTAAATTTAATATAAAATTTGAAACGTGTATTAAATTAAATAATACTATTAACCTAAGGTATTAATTTTAGATATATTTTTATATTTAAGATTTTATGTACCATAATGTGGCGTAACAGTTTTTATATCGACAATTACAAACCATACTTTATTACACTTTATGTGTATAATTAATATAATTATGACTTTTCAGTGTAAAATTGAGAAGGTATTACCAATATTATGTCTAGGAATTTTGAGATATTAGATAATATCCACAACTGGAAAAATTACAAACAATACTTTATTATTCAACTATTTTGATATCTATATCTATATAATAATGACTTTTAATAGTAAAATTGAAAAGGTAACACAAGGTTATCTTTAGAAAGTTTGAGATCTTATATATTTTCTTCAAAGTATTATCAATTCTCATATTATCTCATAGTTTTTATTTTATTTTATAAAATTGTTTTGAAAAATTAAATTTGTATCTATTTATTTGAATTATCTTCATCTTTATTTAACGTGAAATTTTCAACAAAATTGTGCAAAACTAAAATTAAAACAAAAAATATATTAATTCAATTTGCCTTTTCTTAAATTTCATCAAATGTAAGAACATCCTTATATATTTTTTTTCATTGAGCAAACACTGGTGGAACTAATCCAAACTCAGATGTACCTGTTACAACCGCAACTCTTTCGGCACACTAACTTCAAGTCTTCCATGTCTAAGTTCATGGTCATGAAACACCTTAATAACTCTATTACTATTTTAATTAAACATTAAAAAAATTCTAACAAAAGTATTCTGTTATAGTTTTTAAATTACTAGTTTTAGTGTTCTTTGTGTTCATCATTTGTGTTTTAAGCATTTAATATATATATATATATATTAAAATTAGCACTAATAAATTAAAATTTTGATTTTTCAGTTTATGTATATTTATTTGTATTTATTCTGGTTTAAGTTGGCAAAATGTTTACCATTTAATCCTTAATCCTTTAATATTCTTCTACCGCTATAAATTATATATCTGTAATCATGCATATGTTAATACATTGTAATTTAAATATACCAATACAAATAACTGAAAATATTTAATAGGAATTATTGCTCAACGCATTCTACATCATAGTTCATATACGAGAACTTATGGGACATGGTAAAAAGTATGGAATAACAAAAATCACATATCTTTCATGTAGTTGAACCAAAATGTCTAATTTATTAAATATGTAATTTGAATTCTTTAATATTCAAACTAAAAATGGCTAATTAAACATTTTTAATATATTTAGGCCACATTCTTAGCATTTCATTTAATATGATGAAATAATTATTTTGAATTTCTTTTAAAACATAATAACAACTTATATTGGGTTTTTAAACAATAAAAGGACCTAACTAAAAAATATTAAAAGATTAAAAAGACAAATGTGAAATTTAATAATTTTTTATACATTTTTTTCTTTATTAGAAGTATTAATTATTTTATTTTAAAAAAATATATTTATTCATTTTTTTTTGTCTTTTTCTAATTATTTTTAATATATTTTTTACAAATAAATTTCAGTTAAAGTTTAACTACCGTTTATACCTATTGAGAAGTGGCAAACAAATAAAAGAAAGATCGAAGGAGTTTGTTCATAGTTGACATTTTAAACCAGTTGTATATGAATCTGCATTCACATACTTAAAATCACGCGTAAAATAATAATGAATACAAATAAAAATAATAAACAATTACAGTTGAGAAAGGTTATTGATTTGAAATTTATTAAAAATAGTAAAATTGAAGGGATCAGAGATTTTATTCAATGAGTTCATCTAATAACATTCATAAATAATAAATAATCTGTGACACTCTTTTCTTCTTGACTTTTTTTTAGGTGGAAGAAGTAGAATGGAAAAGAGTATGCGTGTAGTTGGGGTAAGTTAATAACAATAATGACAACGGCAAACACCGTGTTCACTAGGAGAACAGAAAATAAAACCAAAGAGGCCTAATATAAGAAACTTCACCTATTCATGGCTGGATTTTAGTCACGCCGGCATTCAGTTTATTATTGTTGTTTGTCAAATTATGATCCTTAGATTTCAAGCTACTCTAGACCTAAAAAAACTAATGCAAATAATAGTTTCTGCTATCTTGTGTTGTGGGCCACAGTTATTTGTGATTCTAGAGAGTTCCATTGTGGAGTGCACAAGGGAATTAGGTTAACCTTGGCTTGGTTTTATTGTACTCTACTTATATTTTACATTATGTAAAGTTGGAATTGAACAAACAGAACTCAGTAACGAGATTCCGACAGTAAGTGGTAAACCAATGCACTGGGAGGATCATCTCCTTAACACAAGCTGCATTATCAGATTTTGATCTTCCTTGTATAAGTCCAGGAATAGAATTGAATTTCCTACAAACTTCTTCAACCATTGAACACAACTCATTACCATGGTTGAAAAAAGTTTGGAAGCATTGTCCCACTATGAAAACCAATCACTGTTTTGATGCCTGTTCTGCTTACATAAAAGCACCAAACAACTAAAGTGAGACAAGTACTGCTGATCCAATAGCAATGCTCCGTTAGAAAGGCACAAACACAGCATATTCCGATTTCCATACAAGACAATAATTTGGCTTGACTTGAGGTATTTTACTAGTTTTATGCTTCAGGCATATCATGTTCAACTTTCCCCACTATCTATACAAGTTAAATCAAAATCTAGGCATATGTTGTTTTGAACGATGGATTTGGACTTAAAAACATGTTTATTTAGGCATTGAGTGAGGCAAATACAATTCCGCTCAGTGCAGCTTCAGGTACAGAAGTTGTGGAAGGCCCTCTCTCTCAACACCCCTTTCAAATGCCACAGTTAGATTTTTTGTAGTAAGCTTTTTGAGCTAATATAGTAAATTTCAATAACAAGTCTAGAAATTGTGTTGTATTAAAACCAGAGGAAAATAAGGAGGAATCGGCATGCCCCTCACAATCTACAAAACTGGATGTTTTGAACTTAAAAACAGATTTTTTTCACTGAATTGTTTTAATCAGTGAACTGGCAGTTTGGTTATTAAGTAGGATTTTTGCCATTTCAATTCTACTTCTTTAAATAAATTCTGCATGGAAAATAGATACCATCTTTCAATTTAACAAGGACAAATTCAAAATTTTGTCCCAAAATATAAAACCGTGAACATTGCAAAATATTTTGTTAATCAAGTTGTTCAATGCTTAAAAAGTTATATAGAAACTGTAATAAAAAAAACATTAACACTTCAATAATTAATGATTGGTCGGACTGTTGCTAATCAAATGAATCAAATACAGACATCACATTTACTTTATAGTTCTGTTAATCCATAGTAAGTATTTTATAATAGTACGAGTTATTGGATCCTTAAAAGGTGCATATAAGTTTAGACAAATAAGCACAATCAATTCAATAATTAAACCAGCAGAATTCTAATGCTTTCATACAAAAGATGAAATCATCAAATGCAGAAGCATACAATCCCAAACATATCTAGAACCTTATGTGCTAAGAAACAGCGGCTTAGTTTCAAGATAAAAATCAAAATTGAATTATTTTTTGCACTTTTGTTTATTTTAGAAGCTAGTCAGAAAGTAAAAACAGTATAAGCCATATCAAGAAGTTGCTAAAGTAGGTCTTTTATATCAGCCTAACATTCAGATCACTATACTTTGTTAAATTGCAACTCCAAAGGTATCTTTAAGTAAGAAGAAACAGCAAGAATACCGATATTTTTTTAGTTGGAAAAAAAGTATAATGAGTTCGAGAAAATTAACTTCTACAAACATAATTTAAACTTTTTTTCATTCTAACACTTCTCCTTTATTTCAAATAATAAAATGAATATCATTCCTTTCAGTAACTGAGTTCCCCATCAAAACAAAGCCTATTCCTGAAAAACCTAGAAATCCCCATTAGCAAACATACTCAAGTCAAATGGTTTCGTATGAATATTACAAAGTTAATGGCAATAAACCCGGTACTTTGCACAATACCATCAAACATCAATGTGATTCCTTGGAGAAACAGAGGCAGGGCACCCAAAACAAAATACAGCAATTGTTAACATGAAATCACACGGCAAAAAGCTTAAAATTTCTCAGCCGCAACAAAATTGTGAGCATACTTGGTTACATTAGTATTCGACCTGACTGATTGAATTGGGTTCCCACAACCCTGATCTTCCTCAAACGATTAGAAGATGTGATAAATAAACGAAACAGCAGGTATTAATGCTGAAACGCCTGGGTAGCCCATAGAGGGAGAGGTGCACGTAGCATAACGTCCACACCAGTAACAGGATGCTCAAAGGACAAGGTTTCTGCATGAAGGTGGTGTGCATGATGAGTTGTACCTTTCCACTCGTATACACCTTCATATTTCACATCCCCAATGATTGAAATCCCTAGGTATTGACAGTGCAAGCGAATTTGGTGCGTTCTTCCACTCCGAGGATACGCTCTCACCACTATCTCACTCTCATTACCATCCTCTTTCACCGCTTTTTCTTCAACCACCAAAACATTTCCCTCGTTGCCCGAATCGGAGACCTCCCTCAAGCTGCCATTTCCGTTTACCGACAACACCTCAAAGGAAGTTTCCATGGACCGGACAGCCGACCCACCCGGTAGTGTGCGTCCCACATCGGAAGCAGCGTAGACTCGCCAGGCGCCGAACTTGGACCTCCCGTGACCGGATCTGACGGTGACCCGTTCCCAATTGGGAGGAGAACCGGTGCATAGGGCAATGTATGTTTTCTTCACTCTGTGTTCGGTGAAGGCCTTGACGAGTTTAGCAGCCACCTTGTGCGACTTGGTTAGGAGCAATATGCCACTGGTGTCACGGTCGAGTCGATTAGCGAGGTGAAGCTCGTGCGATTGGGAAGCGAGGGAGGAAAGGAGGGTCTCGCAGTAAATTCCACGGTGTTTGTTGACTGCGATGAGGTGGTCGTCGTGGTAGAGAATGTCGGAGGGTGAGAGGGAAAAGATGCTAGAGTTTGAAGAAGCGGTCATGGCTCTGCTGAGCTCGATTTGCTTAGAGATTGCGGGCAGCGGAGGGGACAGTGGCACTGGGTAATTCTCAGCGGCCACGGGGGTTTTCCGTTCGGGGTGGTGTGAGGTTGACCCTGACATGGCTACGGCGGAGAAGACAAAAGGTTTGGGGTCGAAGGAGAGCATAATTGGATTATTGTACCGGCCCTCACTAGGGTTCCGTCCAATATGGTTTACAACTTCTTTTTATCATTGTAATATAATATCGTGGCTCAATTTTCTATCTAGCACCATTTACATCTTTATTTTTCTATCTAGCATTTTTTTTTTTTATTTCCCTATCTAGCACTATTTTATTTTTATTTCCCTATCTAGCATTCTTTTATTTTTTATTTCCCTATCTAGCACCATTTTAAAAATAAATAAATAAATAATAAATTATTATTTTTTTAATAATTTTAATTTTGAATGCATTAAAAAATAAATATTTTTAATGTTTAA
>Ga0123342_1007438_pt1 | contig 14449 bp, 2 predicted proteins | sample Turbeawhitnodule_FD_89960 | JGI IMG/M metagenome (GOLD analysis project Ga0123342, IMG submission 89960) | Root nodule microbial communities of legume samples collected from Mexico - Turtle bean Mexico white nodule | ecosystem: Host-associated > Plants > Roots > Nodule | place: Mexico: Nepantla...
CGAGAGGAGAAACCGAGAGTACCATAAAGGAGAGAAGTACCCGGCCCAAGACAGTATTCAGCCCAAGATTGAAGGATTAGTCTTGATTAACCCGTTTCAAGTGTTCTTGGTCCTTGTTGTAAGTATTAATAAGTATTTCAATATATACTCAATTATCTAATTATAATTTCATTCACACAAGACCATTAACTTTTTTTTATAAGCAAACTCATGAATAACATAGCCAAAAGACTAGCATAGATAGCTAATTAAATACAAATTTAGAAACTATCACTACCAGAAAATTATTAAATAGATACTAATTTTAGATACAAAAAATTAACTACTATATTAACTAAATTAGATACAAAAAATAACTAATCTCTATAGTCTAAAGTTGGTAGCTACAATTTTGGTTACTAATTATATACCAATTTATAAAATATTTATTAATAATAAAACCTATGTTAGATACAAAAAAAATTTGCAGTCTATAAAATCGTATATAGTTTAGCTAACATTGACTAATTATTTTTTGTCTCTAAAATTAGTCTCTATCTAATCATTTTCTTGTGTGTATTTACTAATAATAGAAACAACTTTGGATATCAATAATTTTTTTAGTCTCTAAAATAATATCAAATATAGTATAGTAACTAAATATTTTTTGTCTCTAAAATTAGTTTTTATTTAATAATTTTCTTGTAGTGAATGTGTAATTACAATATTTTCAAAAATTTAATTTTAATCATTTACATTAAGGTATGTTATATTCTTTTATGTTTGGAAATTTATTTATGCTTTAACGTTTTCATTTTCAATAATTTAGTTTAGGTATTTTATCTTTCTTTTATCACTTTCCGGTAAGTATTTGAGGGATGTTCGAACTCATGTACAAAGACAAGGTCTATTAGTTTCCTATATTAGTTCCACCAAACTATAACACAATTTTGACTAACCAAAGGCTTAACTTACAAAAATAAGAAAATAGTCTAAACTTCTTTCTTCAATTTTACAGAGTTCATCTCTCGCAATTTAAACTCCTACAACACATAGTAACTTTTCAAAGATAAACCATTAGAATATCTCCCATCTAATTTACAAGTTTCCCATCCACCAACATAAGCCCTTGTTGTACAAAGTGACTTTACAATAAGAAAAAAAAAACCGGAGGCAAAGTAACATAAATATCAACCATCTAATGTGCACCAGAGTCTCTCTCTTATATATTTCACCTGCAATAATAAGCACATCTAACATGAATATACTTCAAGTTAAATATTGATAAGATGTTATACATAGTTACAATATATGTTTTTGAAAATGAGATTGTAAAATTAGATAGTATGATTGTTAGAATATAATATTCTATAAATGAGTAATAATCAAAGTGGTATTATTGTATTAAATATATGTATATAGTAACCAAGGAGGTACTACTGAGATGAATGTATAATGTAAATATTAAGTTAGAGATTTGATGACATATTTATGCTCTAATAATAAATTGAGTTAGACAGAGACAAATGTATCATGTAGTAAGAATTGATAAATGTCTCTAAAGTTGAGAGTGAAATGTCATTGATAATCAACATGATGTGTAATAGATTAATTGTATGTGTAAAAGAATTAACTCGTGCTTTAATTTTTGTTTATGTTTATTGATCACTATGTTTTCATGAGGACAAATAATTTTATAAACTGAAGAAAACATGTAGTGATTCCTAAATGTTTATCTAATTTTTTTATATATTTAAAATATTTAATACACATACTAAATATGTATATGAATAAATTTTATATATAATTTGTATGTTGTAATAGATTTAAAATTACATATCCTTATAATTCATTACTCAAAGATGACACTAGTTTGAAAACATATATTCAAATATCACACTAGCTTCAAAACATATATTCAAAATCCTTACAATTTTTTAATTAACAAGTATTCCAATATATACTTAATTATTTAATAATAATTTCATTCACAAAAGACCATCAACTTTTTTTTTTTCATAAACAAACTCATGAATAACATAGCCATAAGAGTAGCATCGTGGATGATCTCATAATATAATCATTTAAAAAAGCAATAATCTAAATAAGTAATCATATAAACAAGTTTGCAACTCCTATTATATATGTTTCCTCTAAGACCACTGTTTTGAGATTAATAATTTTTTCTCTCTCTTAATCTTAATTAATAATCTCCCAAGTACATAGTATTATCTTATTTGAATAAATTTCTCTATACAAACATTTCTAAAATATAAAATAAAATTTTGAAGAAACTAAACTAACTTATATAAAGACTTTTAAAAAAGTAAAATATTTTTTAGTAAATTAAAATTAACTTATACATAAATATATAAATAAATTTGTAAATGTGATCTTCTAAACCCTAAACCCTAAACTTTTTTACAATTTCTCAAAAATATGATTTTTAACTTTTCTATAAGTTAATTTCAATTTATAAAAAAAACATTTTACTTTTTTCTTTCTATTTTTTTTAAAAGAAATTGTTAATCGCCAGTTTATACTAGTATCGTTGGATTTTTTAATGAAGGTTTTATTTATAACTTCTTGAAGCAGTCATAATCCCACGTAGAAAAGTTTTTTTTTTCAGGCTTAAAATGTACCTAATTGAAAGAAAAAAAAAGTTGAAAAGTGACAGAAAGTAGAATATGATACATGAGGTAAGCTTCACATTTTGAGTGAATAAAATTTGAAGATATTCGATCTGAAAATAGTAATATAATGAATGAGAAAGACATGGTTGAAGTTATCGATAGATGATCGATATATTTGATGAAGCATGCATATTTACATCAATATAAAAACATAAGGTTGCAACTTATTGATTAATGTAAAGCCTAGTTACAATCACATTTCACAGAATTTCCACTTTCCTGAATGTTCAGAATTACTAATTGACATACACAATAGAGCTATGTGGATAAAACCAACCATATGGATTATTCTTTTCCATTGTTTCCATCACCATTTATCTTATACTTCTTCGATGCTAATGTTTTGTTTTTCTTTCTCTCCCTTTACATTTTTTAATTAACAAAATCAGTATTAAAACACTACAACAAATATTGTGTCCTTTCTATATATATATATATATATAAAGTTAAACTTGTTTAGTATACAAGTTATACAGGTCAAGTAGAAAAAACTTACGATAATTTTTTTAGTAAAAGATACAAGTTGGCACTCACATTTAATGAGTTATGGAAGAAGTTTGAGGTTGGTTTAAACCCTAAATCCTAAACATACAGTACTACATTCACTTAACCTTTGGGTCAATTACTTTTTGACTTTTAAATAGGATGGGGAATATATTCCAAATTTGGAATTTTGGAAAACAGAATTTTCAAAACACTTTTCTGAATTTGAATTTCTGAAATACATTTCCGAATTTATATTTTTGGAACATTTTTTGAATATTTTTTTCTGAAATTCTTTTTCCAAAATATATGTCTGGATTTTGTTTTCTGAAATTTTATTTTCCATAATATAATGTATTTTTCAATTCTGGATGTTCAATTTGGGAATGAAGGAAATTTTTTGAAATTTTCAAAATTAATTGGATAGAGGTTCAAAATATTTGCAGGAAGCAATTTTCAACTTTTGGTCCACTTGATGGCCCAGCAATCTGTTGGGCTGTAGATAATTATGCGCAGACTCATTTGCCAGTAGCATAAGGATTTGAAATGTGACCCAAATAAAGAATAAACCCAAAAAAAATGTTACTTAAATAAATGCTCCGCTGTATGCATTATTAAAGAAGGGCAAATTCTCTCCACCTCTATATTAATTGTAAGAGGTGAGTCTTAATTTTTTTAATTTTTTAAATAATTTTATATTTTTAAATAACTTCTGCACCTCTGCACCGTACCTTTCTTCTAGTAGCATATCTTCATTTTAAAACCACATAATTTGACAGAACAATTTCATTATTTGATTGTATGTGAGAGGATTGACAAAAGATTTCACGTTTTCTAGTACAACGATAAATTTGTGTTTTGAGTTTTATAGTCCATTTTTGCACCTCGCTATTTTTTTAAATTTTGTGGTTTCCAAAAAAATAAGTGAATAAAAATACAACAACTACCAGTAAAAACACCACAAAACTTATGTAAACCACCAACATTCACTATCGTCAATAAAAACAATCAACACCACTTAAAAATGAAGAAAAAGACATCAAATTTTCTAACATCCTTAAAAAATATTGTTGGAATTAAAAAAAAGTATGAAGATTCATTAAGATCGTATACAACTAGTGAACATTTGTCTCGGGAATGTGACTTGAGTTCCTAGTAGGATTAGGCCAATTCAGTTTTTAGAATGCATTTTTATATTTCAAAATTAATTTTTTCTATAACTCCTCTAGATTTATAGTCTATTTTATTGACATATTTTTTCTCAACGCCCATGGTACATTTAGATGGTCAAACACATTTAACTTAATTTTTTCTATCAAATCGTAGTTTAAAATGCCATATTTGTCTATACACAAGTTTAAATATCCAGTAAATATCACACCTTATCTCTTAGAATACAAATTAAAGTTCTTATGAAATAAATCTATATTTTTTATAAATTTTTTAATTGTTAGTTATGTTTTATTAAATAAATTTAATTTAATTTAATATAATACATTTTTTAAAATACAAAAAATATCATCTATCAGATTACATAATTCTACAAATGTCCAATTTATTTAATATTTAGTATGTACATTTGCTGAATTAATATCAGAACATTCAATATTCGAATTAGTAAAACTTAATTCATAAAAAAAGTTATTCGAAAAATAACTTTATGAAGAGTTATTTTTTAAAATTCCATCTTTATATATATATATATATATTAATTAGAAGTATTTAAGTTTTTTATTGAGTATATATGAGGAAGCAAAGTTGTAATATGAACTCCTTCCACAAACTTCTTAAGATGGTGAGAATTTTGTTTTGTTTAAAAAAGAGGGATTTGAAAGTAAAACATTTATGGGAAGATTAAAAGTAGAATAATATAAGGCAGTATAGAATTGAGTGGGAAGTAGTTAGGGATGAATGAAGGGCCAAGAATCCTAACCAAGAGAAGAGAAAAGATTTGGAATGTTTGAGTTTTTCTTTAGCTCCATCATAGACACCTTTTGGGTTTCTCAAATTCTCTCTACCCAAAACAAAAGTCTCTTTCCCACTCATGTGCCTACACCCACTTTCACCTTTATATTACTTTATTGTCCCAATTTCTCACAAAGAATCCCATATCAAATCTTACTCTTCCTCCTTCTTTATTGCTCTCTTTTATTTCTTAATTCTCACCCCATTAAAATATTATTAACTCTTTCAATTGCCACCACACCACTAATATAGTTAAATATGTTATATAATTAATATGTTTTTGTTAATGCATTTTTAAGTAAATTTGATTTTTAGTTCAAATTTTATATTTACTTGGTATGTGTAGTAAAGAAATCATTAAAATAGTTCATTGTCAAAATTTTTTTTTATGTAAAACAGATTTTCAGTGTGAACTTAAAATATTTTATGTTGACTTATTGTTGATGTGATGAATATTTAAGACTTAAGGTTTAAGATTCATCCTAAATATTAGTTGATTAAATAAAAAAATTATTGGTAAAAACTTATTCCAATAGTTTCACTACTACAAATATTTAGAAGATTAAAAACTAATTTTATATTATAATACAGAAAAAAAAAATTTAATTCTATATATAACCACCAATTTCTGGATAATCTTTGATAATAAAAGGCTCTCACTTGAAGAAACCTAAATTGAAATTTGGAGGAAGTGATATTTAAAATAGACGTTAGAGAAAAGTTGTTTTTAGGACTCAAGAATAACAGTTAGATCCATTATCCAGACAAGTGAGGACCATAAGTATGTTTCTTGGATTGTCTGTCGAGAATATTAAATACATATTCATGACTGCATATAGCTGCAACTTTTCTATTGTTAATTTAAGATCTCTGAATAAGGACCACACATACCACGTTCCTCCACAGTGATTTCAACCCCAGAGCTTCAGTTATACCAAAAACCTTTCACTTTTGCCCTAGGTAAAATACTCTACCATAGCAACACAATTTCTTCCATCTTATTTTAATATCAGAAACAACTCCAAAGGCATCACGCCATAATCACACTTCACATACTTTCACTTTATTTTATGAATATTATTTTCTCTCCGAATAGTACTATCTTTTTCCTGTACCACTTATTACTATTTTTTTTAGAAAAGATGAACTAGTTCATCCCTATACAATCCCACAATATATATTACTCCTCAATGTGTTGTGTAATAATTGAAATCAATTGAGATTTTTGTAGTTTGTTTCATGTTTGAGGGAAATGAAAGCAAATTATAATTTTCTCAATACACAATTAAAGACTTTATTTTGGGTAACATCTAAAACTGTTTATGCTGGTTTTACTTATTTGGAGTGGTGCATTAATCTGTGACTTGTATGTTTTCAATTAAGTGAACTTTTGTAAGATTTATTTTTTTTGTTAGACTCTTTGTTGTTCTAAGTTTGTAAGGATTAAATTATTTAGAAAGAGTGTGAGAAATTAGTGTGTTATGATTCATATTTATTTATTTTTTTATCAATAAAAAAAATACAAAAGCAAATAAAAAAAATAAAGAAAAGACAAAAATAGAAAAGAGACTGATATAATTTTCTCAACAAACGAACACGTTTATTTTAAACTGATGTTTAGGGTTTCGCGTTTTCATCAGAAACGAAGATTTCTTTTTCGTTACTCGTTTTCTTTTTCCGGGAAGTTTGGGAAGGTTCCTGAAATTTTGTTATTTTATTTGAGTCTCAAACCTTTGAGCCTAACTAAGCTATAAAAGGATAGCCCAATTCAGAAACTTTATTCTCAGTTTCAACCCTTTCCGCTTTAATTTATTTTTTCTCAGTTACTAAATCTGGCCACTTAGTCTGCAAAACTTATATGATCTAAATTCCCAAAACAAAATAATGACTTTTGTTTACAAAAGGATCCAACTATTTTCATAAAGTCAAACAAATATTAAACATTTGGGCGTGGGTACCTAGCATATACAACTTCAATTTGAATTGTGCAGATACATTGAAATTGTCAGAACATCACAACTTCATTTTAAAAAAATAATAATGAAAAAGTTGTATTTATCAAATATGATTTTGATTAACTCATTAAACGTGGTTAATTATTATTTTTTAAATTTTTTTAACTGAAGTTGTCAAGGATTGTGTAGACTTTTCTGTTTTATTAACAAACCTAATGTAATAAGATGAGTGATGTGCGATAACACTACATATTACTTGAAAATTATTGAATAGAAACCAATTTTAGAAAAAAAAATAATTAATTGCTATATTAACTAAATTAAAAATCATTTTAGAAATTATTTTTTTGTTTGTTTCTAAAGTAGTTTTTATTATTGATAAATAATTTCTAAATTTGTATCTAATTAGGTACCCAAGTTTTTGCTATTAAATTTAAAATCTAAATAATTGGTAGTTAAAACCTTGGTAGTCAATTAGATACCAATTTAGAAACTATTTATTAATAATAGAAACTAATTTAAAAACCAATAATATTTTTAGTTTCTAAAATAGTTTCTAATTTAGTTACTACAACAACTAATTATTTTTTGTCTCTAAAATTAGTTTCTATTTATTAATTTTTTTTAGTGTAATTATCACTTCTCGAGCTCCATAATCAACCGTCATCCTTCTTATTTCCGTGAAAATATCTTTGCAATAAATTTTAAGAGAGTGAATAAAATTCTTTTCCGTTGAGACACTAATGTAGATCGAAATTTGAAGTATTTCTCTATTTCTAATCTAGGATTATGTAAAACTTAGAAGATATAAGATATAGAAGCACAATAGAAATAATTTCATAATTTCACCATCATGAAGAACTTTCTTATATATCTTCATTGTCTCTTTTTTGCACTATTTAAATTCTTTTACTAATATTAGAATTGTTACTTTACACGTTTAATAATATAATACTTTTATATATACGTATGATCTGAAAAATATATTCTTTTTTAAGATGATAATCGAATGACTAATTTCATAAAAACATATTAATGAATATTTTATAAAATATATTATATTTAAATTTAAATATATTTTATGGAATATATTGTGTTATTTAGAAATAAATATATTTCCAATTTAAATATTTTTTTTTGTTTTAACGAAATATTTTATAAAATATGTATTGTGTTATTTATTTTCAAATATAATTTCAATTTAAATATTTCATTTGTTTTAAAAATAACATGTAATTATATTTAATTATTTTTAAATATCAATCTTATTATCATACAATTATTTTAAATAGATAAATTAATAACTATCATTTTTATGTATATTATTATGTAACATACTTATCATTTATCTTAAATTTACTGTGACGTGAGGTTCTAAATTAAGTGTTTATCATCTTTAAATTGATTACATTCTTAAAAAAACTATTATAGTATATACTAATATTTTTTCTATTTTAAATAACATATTATGAAATTTAGAATAAAAATGCTATTCATTATTGAAATTCAAAGTTTAAAAAACTATTAAGAGAGAGAAAAATATTTATGTGACAAATAATTATAAAAATATATAAATAATATTTTTATTATTAATTAAATTAATTATTTTATTTTATTAAGATATTTATCTCAAGTGGTTATCTTAGTTAAAATAAAAATTTAATATTTTAACAATTATACAAATTTATTATAAGAAAAAACAGTATTACCTCTAATAAAGGTAAGAAAGACAAAAGATATTTTTAAAAAAAATTTAGAGTAGTATAGTTATAAATTTTAATATTGTGAAAAAATAAGATTATTAGAAGTAAACCACTCATTTTAAATATGACTAACTATTGACATGTTTATAAGGTTTATGATGGAAGGACTCCAGTTCGATTATAGTCCAACCTTAGAAGGATCGAGGTCAGCAATGAAACAACTATAGCTCACTTAGGGTCCAATCTTAGAAAGATTGAGATCGAGAATAAAACAACTCTACCTTGATTGGGGCCTGATCTTAAAAGGACTTAGGTTGATGATAAAACAACTCTAAATCGACATAGGTCCAACCTTAAAAGGACTAATATGATTAAATAACTCTAACTCGACAAGGGTCCAATCCTAGAAACACTGAGGTTAATAATTTTTTATTTTTTATTTTTTTATCAGAAAAAACGAATGAATAAATGAGGTATTTCAGGGATATCTCAACCTATATACATAATAAGACCTGCATTACGCTCAAAATAGAGATGCTTACGCTCAAGAAACGAGTTCCTAGAAAACTTAACAATCCTCATACAAACCATTGACTCAAGACACCAATCTGACAATGAAAAGCAAACGCCTCACGCTTTGGACACAACCCATGACCAAGCCTTCAACTGCAACATAACAAAGATTTCAATGGGACCAATCCTGCCACTTCTGAAAACCTTCTTGTTCTTGTGTTTCCACAATTCCCCTACCACTGCTATCCACACATCCCTCATACCTGATTTACACTTTTTGTGACCTTGCTCATCCTAAAGCTTAAGAAATGATTTTTTTGGCTCCCTATGACCCGTCGAAGCCATCCCTGCTCACTCAAAGCACTTAGCCCACACAAGCCAGACAACTTTACACGTACAAAAGAGGTGAGACGTAGTTTCCTCCTCCTCCCCGCACCCCGCACAGGCTGCAGATATTGGTGGTCAATCCTATCCCCCTCCTTACCAGATTTGCTTTAGACGCTATTTTGTCTTCAAGAACCCGCCACGCCGTGAGATGAGTAGATGGTTGTGCCTTTAACCTCCAGAAACCCAGATACAAATCCCTCTCCGCCCTCTAAGAGTCATCCCTGAGAATTTTGTATGCAAATTTAAGTCGATAATAAAATGGCTCAAGTTCGACTGGGGTCCAACTTTAGAAGAACTGAGAACACCAAGGTTCAATAGCATAAGAACTATGGACAACCTTATCCGACCAATTCACCAAAAGATATAGACATATTTTGATTGAAGGTCAAACATATTTTTAATTTAAAACCAAATTGACAAGGGTTGATGATTTATTAAAGTTCAAGACTACATGTGTATTTGTTCTAAGTAACCAATCAAACGACGCTCCAATCCCTCCTAGACACATGGAAATATGCTTGAGAAGGCATAATAGTTGAGGGGTTATTCCAACTCTAAAAGGATGTGATGTTTGAGAATTCTGAAGGAAGCTTTCAAAACTAACACTAGTTAAGCCTTTTCACTTAGTTCGACTCAAGGTTGAAGGACTATGTACCGTTATGTCTAGGTCAAACACCCAAAAGCTGAACAACAACCATTTTTTGAAAGTTTTTTTTTCCTAGTTTAACTTAAGGCTAGAGGTTGTGTACCATTATAATTAAATGGATGTGATAATGTTTGATCATCAATCATGGCTCTACCCCTCATGGCCAGGTCCAATCAAGATGCAGTGCTCACAACTTGATTTTAAAATTTGAAATCTTTATTAGAACATTTAAATTATCATGTAACAAAGTTGTTAATTACCTCTAAACACCTCTAAACGCCGATCTATATAGATTAGAATCATACTCAACAAGAATTATATATATATATATATATATATATTTTGTTATCAAAAGTTAGGAGTTAAAAGAGACTCGAAAAAAGAAAATTAGTTTTTCAATACTCTAATTTTTTTGTCATATAAAGATGTTATTTTCTAGTACATATGAGTTTTCCCTAAAAGTTCTAAACAAGATCTTCGTATAACAGAAGACTACTTTAACCAAGAAAAGACACTTAAATATTTTGATTTGATACCACCTAAATTTTAAACTAAATATTCTATTTTTATTTTATTTTTTGGTCTTGTTTATAATGTGTCTTTTGATGGTCTCATAAATACATTTTTATCTTTATATTTGTTTATAACTTTCTAGCTATCAAAATTAACACGTTATAAGAGTTTAAAGTCGTCTGTTACATTTTTCTGATTTATAAAACGATTAATAATTTTTACTAAGGTTTAATATTTTTAAAGTAGATTTTCGTTTTCTTGTTTCTAATTTTCTAAACAAATTAAGTTTTAAAATAAAAGGATAAATATGTTTGAATAATTTATTTTTACATTTTTGTAAATTGTTTCTAAAAAATAGCAATTCCGAAAGACAAAGATAATAGAGTCATCTTTAAAGTTATTTTTGTGCTTATCTTTTTAAGCTTAAGGGAATCCTCATAATAAATAATAAAACACTTCTTTACATGCCACTAATAAATGTGAATATACATATTCGAGTAAAGTTAAAACATTTTTTAACAAACAGCTTTTTCTTTTGTTTTATTGTTAAAAGCTAATAAACTATATTAAAAAGATGAGGTAAACGAGTTAAAAGATAAAACAAAGAGACGTTTAATGTCCGGTGCAGAATTTGAATTTCATAAAACCAATTTAAATGATTAAGGCACCCTTCCTTAAATTGACATAGCTAACTCACATGTCCAAGATCACATGCTTAACCTTTAGCCAACAATAAAATAATATTTGTTAATTATTTTTATAAACAAAATTTTTACTTTAGAATTCTTTCACCATTAGGTTGGTCCTGCCCATTTAGGTCCCATATTTTAAAATAAAACTAAAATCAAAGCTCTAATCAAATTTAAAAATAAAGGAATAAATCTATCTATAAATCTACAAATAATAGAGGGTACAAAGTATAAGGAATTTTCAAGGAGGAATAACTCAAGGTGGCCAAATCCTAGATTCAAAGGATGGGAAGATAATTGCAACTTTTCTTTCACATCTAATAGTAAGTTAGTTAGATGGATGAACTAACTCTAACTAACTTATATTAGAAGCTTTTAGAAGTTTCTAGAAATTTTCAATATATTTTAAATAAAGTTTACACTATTTTTACAATTTTCTATATTATATTATATCATTTTTAAGCTTTTTGAGTTTATCTTTAATTATTTTTTTTCTTTAAACTTTTTTTATATTTCTTTGATTATATATTTTATAAAGATTCTTTGATGTGGTTCTTCTTTAGTAAATTATTTTCATAATATAAATATTGATAATCTATTTTTATCTTTTTATCTGCACAAAAAATATATAAAATGGAGGTAATTTAGGGATCTTTCAACCCTTATACGAGAGACAAGAACATACCTTTAACCTTGAGCAAGCCTACTTTTTCCTACCTTACCTCTAATCACTTGTACTCACCCATATGTTTTTACCCTCGCACCTCTAACCATTATTATTACCAATGGTTCCAGACACCAATCAAAGTAAGAAAAACATGCTAAGCGTAGCTTTGATGTTACTGTTGGGTCTATTAATGTCTAAGTTCAAGAGGGGAGGGGTGAATTGAAGTTAAAAAATTATCGCAAACACAAACTGGTTTACAATATTTCAGAAGAAAAAGAACAAATTGATTTTAAAAGGAACAGATTTATTTTTTTAATACACTTTAACATAACCAGAACTTGTTCAGATTACTTTAACAAAACCAGAACTTGTTCAGATTAGGATTGAGATCAAATAGAGAAATTTTATAGAGCCAAATTAGTTAATTTTCAATAGCCCAAAGAACACAATTTATACCAAAAGATCAACCAAGTTCATTCAACACAATTCTTCAAAGAAAATGAATCTTTAACAAAGATTTTAATGAAAAAATTGTTTGTCCTTAAACCAATCAATACACATGTTCAAAAGGTTTTGTTTATGATTAAAGAACTTTCCCAGATAAAGAAGAACAGTTTCAGTAAGCTCAGAATTAACAAATTCAATTTTAAATTAACAGATTTATTTCTTGACAGATTATCCAAATTATTAGAAACGAGTGCAGGGATGAGAAGAAAAATGCAAGCACACTTTATACTGGTTCACTCATAATGAGCTACATCCAGTTTCACCTCACTCTAAGGTGAAATTCACTAAGAACCAGATCCAATCAATTACAACACACAACAGTTCTTGACCCCTACAAGAACTAAACAACCAAAGCTGAAAAACCCTATTTCAGCATTACATGCACTACAAGAAACCCTATCAAGAAGTTACTTACACAAATACCTTTTACAAGATTGAATAAAGGAAGATAACACCTGAAAGAAGATGCAAGAACTCAAAAACAGTAGCTTAATTGCATCAAAACCGCACCAGCACCTTCACCAAGATCAAGGCTCTCTTAGAACAAGCAGACTTGAAGATCTTTTTGAAAAACCTTTCAAAAACTCATTCCAATCCTTCTTCTCACACAGAAAACGTGTTTATCTCTGTTAAAACCGTGATTGCACAACATCCTTTTAATGTGAGAAAAGCCTTTCATTATATAGAAATCAGTTTCTAACAACTTTTCAAAAAGCAGTTAAAAAGTTGTTATAAAAACAACAGATTAAATTTAAAACTAACAGATTATTTTTTAGGAAAACTACTAGCTCAACTTAACTGAAAAAACTGACTGAACTGCACTTTTGGTGCCTTAACAGAATTTCGAAAATCCTTTCAGCATAACAAAAATAAACCTATTGTTTTCCAAACAAACAGATTTATTTTTGTGCAGTAACTTGATTTTTTAGAAAACTTTAAAAAGCTTTTTGGAAAACAATTAATCACTTCATGTGCTTGACCTTACAACCTTGATTAGGCATCTAGGATAGGTCATGTAGCAAAAGGCTACCTTAAACTCACTCTAACCTATAAACAAGATCACCTAAAAACACATTACAATCTTTAAAGCAAACTAGTTATTTTCTTCATCGAACACACACAAAGGCTTGGTAGAGAAGAAACTTCATCCATCTTCAACAATTACTAATAAGTGCCTAATTTCAATAATATTTCATATTAAAACATAGGCACTTATGAAAATGAATTGCTAAAATAAATATAAAATAATCACTAATTTATGAATTTATACCTTATTACATATTTTATGAATGGATATGACTGGGCTAAAGAAGAATAATATAAGCTAAAAGGATAAAGTTGGAAGGCCCCAGAACGCACAAGTGCACAAAAAGCCCAAATGCGCCACTCAAGAAGTCACTTAACCCTAGCAAATTAGGTTAAATAGGGGGCTTGATGCTCAACCCTAGTGTGCCAGATTGAGAGGAAAACGCCATTGAGTTACTTGTAATCCAATTGGGAGAATAGGAGGTGTAGGAAACATTAGAGGAGGCAGCCGTCAAGGAGAAACATTCTAGATCTTCTTTTCATGTCATCCTTGTGTGTAATAGTTATCATGAGTGGCTAATTCTATCCTTTGGGATTTAGAGTAATTTGTTTTAACTTTTATGTATTGAGATGATATTTAAACATAATATTGGTATTGTTGTTTTGTTTCTAATTCTTGATCTAGAATCTTAAATAATACTTAACATATTTGAGTGGTAGGAA
>Ga0123342_1007439_pt1 | contig 14446 bp, 7 predicted proteins | sample Turbeawhitnodule_FD_89960 | JGI IMG/M metagenome (GOLD analysis project Ga0123342, IMG submission 89960) | Root nodule microbial communities of legume samples collected from Mexico - Turtle bean Mexico white nodule | ecosystem: Host-associated > Plants > Roots > Nodule | place: Mexico: Nepantla...
ACTCTTTGGGTATTTTGGTTTGAAATTTTTACCAGACGTTCTTCACCGTGTCTACTGAGCTTTGGCTGAGATTTGAGCCCAAGAGTCGTCCCACAAGATTGGCAATAAATTTTTTATTCATCACTGCCAGGAATGAAAGGAAGTTTTGTTTGTGTGTGAAACTGTTTGATTTTTTTCGTGGGCGAATACTCATCCGTTTGAACTGAAATTTGTCGCGTTTTGTCCCAAATTCAATGGAGATTCTTACGTGGAATTTCAGGAAAAAAGTATTTTGGACAATTTTTCAGAAATTTTGTGCAAACCAAGGTTATCCTCTACCGAAACTTGTGAAATTTCACCCTAGTTTCTGAAATATTATTCTGGGATCGTATTGCACTGAAAAAATTCACACAAGTACTTTCATATGTTCTTTGCACCCTGGTAAGGACGCACGTCAATAAAATATCACAAAAAGAATATACTGGGGAGAAAACCCAAGACATTTTGTTTTCGGAAAACCAGTTTTGTTCACCCTCAATCTGGGACTTACTACGCCTTACTCTTTGGGTATTTTTGTCGTGGGCGACTCATACGTTTGACCTGAAATTTGTCGCTTTTTTTTTCAAATTCAGTGGAGATTCTTACATGGAATTTCAGGAAAAAAACTATTGCGGGAGAATTTTTCAGAAATTTTGTGCAAACCAAGGCTATCCTCTACCGAAACTTGTGAAATTTCGCCCTACTTTTTGAAATTTTATTCTGGGCTCGTACTGCGCTGAAAAAATTCACACAAGTACTTTCATATGTTGTTTGCACCCAGGTAAGGAAGCACGTCCATAAAAAAATCTCAAAAAGAATATACGGGGGAGAAAAACCATGACCTTTTGTTTTCGGAAAACCAGTTTTGTTCACCCTCGGTCTGGGACTTACTACATCTTACTATTTGGGTATTTTGGTCTGAAATTTTTATCAGACATTCCTCACCGTGTCTACTGAGTTTTGGCTGAGATTTGAGCTTCAGATTCGTCCCACATGATTGGCAATAAATTTTTTATTCATCACTGCCAAGACTGAACGGAAGGTTCATTTGTGTGTGAAACTGTTTGATTTTTTTCGTGGGCGAATACTCATCCGTTTGACCTGAAATTTGTCGTATTTTGTCCCAAATTCATGGAGATTCTTACGTGGAATTTCAGGGAAAAACTATTTCCGGACAATTTTTCAGAAATTTTGTGCAAACCAAGGCTATACTCTACCGAAACTTGTGAAATTTTGCCCAACTTTCTGAAATTTTATTTTGGGTCTGTATTGCGCTGAAAAAATTCACACAAGTACTTTCATATGTTGTTTGCACCAAGGTAAGGAGGCACGTCCATAAAATATCACAAAAAGAATATACGGGGGAGAAAACCCAGAACGTTTTGTTTTCGGAAAACCAGTTTTGTTCACCCTCGGTCTGGGACTTACTACGCTTTATTCTTTTGGTATTTTGGTCTGAAATTTTCACCAGACGTTCTTCACCGTGTCTACTGAGATTTGGCTGAGATTTGAGCCCTAGAGTCGTCCCACAAGATTGGCAATAAAATTTTTATTCATCACTGCCAGGACTGAAAGGAAGGTTCGTTTGTGTGTGAAACTGTTTAATTTTTTTCGTGGGCGAATACTCATCCATTTGACCTGAAATTTTTCACGTTTTGTCCCAAATTCAGTGGAGATTCTTACGTGGAATTTCAGGAAAAAACTATTTCGGGAGAATTTTTCAGAAATTTTGTGCAAACCAAGGCTATCATCTACCGAAACTTGTGAAATTTCGTCCTACTTTCTGAAATTTTATTTTGGGTCCGTATTGCGCTGAAAAAATTCACACAAGTACTTTCATATGTTGTTTGCACCCAGGTAAGGAGGCACGTCCATAAAAAATCACATAAAGAGGATACGGGGGAGAAAAACCAGGACGTTTTGTTTTCGGAAAACCAGGTTTGTTCATCCTCGGTCTGGGACCTACTACGCCTTACTCCTTGGGTATTTTGGTCTGAAATTTTTACCAGACGTTCTTCACCGTGTCTAATGAGTTTTGTCTAAGATTTGAGCCCCAGATTCGTCCCACAATATTGACAATAAATTTTTTATTCATCACTGCCAGTACTGAAAGGAAGGTTCGTTTGTGTGTGAAACTGTTTGATTTTTTCATGGGCGAATACTCATCTATTTGACCTAAAATTTGTTGCGTTTTATCCCAAATATAGAGAATGTATGAGGTCAATTGTCTTTGTAAGGAGTGTTCATGACTTGAGTTAGGTTTTTGAACAAACTTATCATTCAATCCACTAAAAAAATATCAAGTTAAGTTTAGTTGGGTTTGTATATATATTTTTATCTCAAACTCAATACAACAAAAGAGTTAGTTTGGATTGGTGAATTGGGTAAATTTTTTAAAAAATTTATCTTTTTTTTAAATGTTATAATTTTAAAGTATTGACTTACTTAAAAATAACATAATATTTACAAAAATTAATTCAAGATTTTAAGTAAGTATCATAACAAATTTATCCAAACTTATAAAAAAAGTAAAAAAAAAAACATAACACAATTTGTCCAAACTAACAATTTATAGTAATAAAATGAACATCCTTATAAAAGTAAATATAATCTAAAATTCTGGATAACAAGTTTAACTTCATGTGTTTTATTATTAAATACAAGCATTCAATATCTAAGCATGGTCAAACACGAGGGGCTTTTAAAATAGGTGATATGACTCATACCACTTTCATATAATAACATGTGTAGACATATGCACACTTTCCTAACATTGGTCTAAGGGATATGGACTTGAGTTATGTTGAGGAGTCATCACATTGTTATAGATATGTGGTACGAATATTATTTGCAATTGCAACAATCTAATTCTAGATGGATAACATGAACTTTACTAGGGTCAAATGGAGGTCATACAATGATCATCAAACAATTAGCCAATTTAATGGATGTAGTTATTTTCATATTAATTACATTCAATTGGAGATGCGTAAACATCTTCTTCAACATCATGGATATGTACAAAGTATACTTTACCACCTTCAATATAATAGTTGAAAGTCTGATTGCTTCACTTTGCAGACCATTTGGTTTAGGGTTTAGGGTTTATGTTAGTTAAATCACTCATCCATCAGATTGCATGATCAGTTATATGGTGTGATTCTATGTGATTTTGCATTCTATAATAGACCAAACCACCACCCCGTAGGAAGAATATTGTCATGTGGTTGATGATGAAGACCTACAAGTTCATCCTGATGTTGTGGTAAGTAGATTTGATCAAGCACATTTTCCTTTTTATAAAGGATTTTGAATATTTTAATTATTTCAAGGAATGTGTTGAAAAATGATCTTGATATTACATAAGATGATTGATTTGGGTCACATGATTAAGAGAATCCTGACATGGGATATGACTCATACAACTCTACAATTTACACATGAAATAATAAGGGAGTTATGTACACTTGAAAGTTGTATGTGAAACATAGAAGAGATGATTGAGTAACATGAATAATGTAGTTGTTATTAGTTTTCTTATAACATTTATGTAATAATGTTAGTTCTAAGACAATCACACCAACAATCACAATTAATAACAACATATACTTATTAGTTTTATATGTATCAATAATACTATGTTAAATGCATTGAATAAGGGGTGTCCAAAAAATATTTTCAACTTTTTAACTATTATTACTAAATAATTATTATTACTAATTAATAATTAATTCTTGATAACTAATAGCTATTTCATGATGTAACCCAAAGGGATTTATTACCTTTCAAGTTAACTATTATGAAATTGATGACATTGGTGCACTATTCTTGAATAATACAATTCAAAATTATGTCCACAAATTCTTCTATTAGGAATACATTTTCATTTCTATAGATAATAGATTGTACACTAAATTCAATAATTATATAGATTTTTAGTATTCGAATACCATACTCTTGGATATCATAATCCATAAAAGTTTACTAATATTGTTATAATGATGGCTCAAACATTAACAAAAGAAAGAGCCCCAAAAATTGTATGAGATGTAAGAAAAAACATTATTTATATCCAAACCATTGTTACATCTTATTTTGTTATTAACATCTCATTCTTTGGTTTAATTTATTTTTAATGAACTGAAAAACATATTTTCATCTTAAATTGACTCATGTGTTCCATTACAAAAGAAAAAAAAAACATCTTTGTTTTTATATTTAGTCATATATAAAAAAAATGTTTTTTAATGGAAAAGATTTGTATGATAATTCAGGATAAACTTGAAAAAGTGAAATAAACTTCTCCATATACTAAAACTAATTTATGTACAAATTAATTTATAAAAAAATTGTTCCTCTAATTCTTTATTTCTTAATTAATGTTTATAGTGATATAATTATATAATAGAAGCATAATAAATAAATAAAGTTATAAACCATTTTAATTTTTTATTAATTATTACAAGTATATAGTAAAAGTACTTTCAATTTTTATTGTTAGTTTTTCTTAGACGAAGAAAATTAAAGATTGATTAATAAATATAAGAATGAAAAGATAAAAAAGCTAAAAGAATATACATCAAATAACAATTATAAAATATAATCTGTATTATTATGGTTATAGATAAATTTTAAATTATGTATTATAAGAATATATTTATTTTGAAATATTAAATAAATATTCCTGATTATATATATTTTTATTTTTTTTATTATTTCTGAGTCAATAACTTTAATATTTGAATTGTTTTTATACGGTTATATTTTTAATAGAGTTTTTATTATAAAAAATATTTTATTAAGTTTTCAAAATATTTTTATTTTTATTTAAATAGTTTGAGAATAAGACTATAGAAAAAAGATAACAATTATCTAATCTTGTTAAGGACAAAGTAAAATTACAAAATACTTATATAAAATTAAAAAATATTTTAAATATTCATAGAAATTTTTCAGAGAGACTCAGTTAAAAATAAAGAAAAGATTATAACTTAATTAATCTATTGAAATTTTGGGGGTGTACCAAGCAATTTTGTGTGTCTGAAGACCTTCAAGCATGAAAGGGTAAAATTGGGGCACAGCAAAAAGAGCTTTGGGATTTCCAATTGTTTCGGAGAATACAGAGTAATTTGCCTCCGGATTCTGCTACGGTCACTGCCACCATTTTTCGTCCTTATTCCACAGGTAATAAACCCTTATGTGCTTCCCTTAAAACCCTCAATTTCACATTCAGAAGAAAACTATTATTTTGGTCCAAAAGCGCTTTTGCTTGATTCTGAATTGTTACCATAATAGTTTATTCGCAGTGTTCCGTTTTTAATTTACTAGAAATTCTATTATGTTCCATGATTTAAAAAAAAGATTTTTTTTTTTACCGAAGTTCTTATTTTTGTGGGTGATAATATCATTGAGTAAACACTACCATTTTAATTTTTTCGAAATAAGTTTTAATATATAGTTGCATATAATTTATTATATCATTGTGGGGGTAAATCACAGAGGAATTTGTGCTGATTCGGGTTGTTTTCTGCTTTTGCTCAGAAGGAAGAATCACTTGGAACAGCTGTGATGGTTGCCAACGACTATTTTCCTCCTTTGTTTAGGTGGGTGGTTGTGTATCTCTGCTTTCTGCATATGCTATGGTTATATTTTATCAATCTGATTTTGTTGTTCGCTTGGATTTTCAGTGTGGCCCCAATGATGGAGTGTACAGATCATCACTATAGGACTCTTGCACGTCTCTTGTCAAAGCACACTTGGCTATACACGGAGATGCTTGCTGCCGAAACAATTGTTTATCAAAAGGGAAATCTGGTAAGTTTGTAAACATATTTCTGCTTGTTGAAAGAAAAGGGTTAAAAAAACTTGGAGGAATGACTATGAATAACAATTTTCATGGTTGCAATTTGTCAAGGACTGGTTCTGCTAAAACCGGAAGCTGCTAGGTAGAATGTTATTTAAGCTTACAGCTCATCCTATACAATTATTAAGTTGTATTGAGGGAGTGAAGAAGGGTTTTACTTTTTGTGTAGTGTAGTAGTGTATTGTAATACTTTAAAATCAATATGACTTCACACACACTTACCCACTCACTCTCAACTTCTTGATATGGCTCACACACGATGCACACTCACTTTCAACTTCTTGAATATGGCTCACACACGATGCACACTCACTTTCAACTTCTTGAATATGGCTCACACACGATGCACACTCACTTTCAACTTCTGATAGAAGATTGTGGAGGATACAGAAAACTAGAGAACTTCTCATCATTCTCCAAAAATCAAAACAAAAGAACCTATATATAATTCTGGCTTTCAACAAAAAACTGTTTTGCTAACCAGAGCTAGCTAAGCAACAAAATTTAGAATTCTGTTTAGAAACTATTATTACATGGATATACCTACCATTGTATATCTATATCATGCTGACGTCAGTCAAAAACATCTGTGATTATGCACAGTATTATGTGGATATATTCTGGTCCAGTTCTAGTCTGTCTTACCTATTTATGTCATCATAGATCTAGCACACTTTTCATGAAAGAATCCTTTAGGTTTGAAGTTTGGATAATTCATAGTCCAGTTATGTCATATGCTGAAGCCTCCTAACTAGAAGTTTAAACTGATAAGTAGAGACTATAGCTTTATATTTCTAACACAAATAATACTGTGCTCATAGATATCTGTGGTAAAATATGTTGCATGCTGAGGTTTTTTTATTTTTTTATTTTATTTTGAAGTTTTTAAGATCTATAGGGATGTTTCTGTTAGTCTTGTATAGTTCTATATCTTTGGATCTATGTGCTGTTGTTTCATATTATTTAAAAAGGTTGAGAGAAACAATCTCTCTTTACTTCATTAAATTCAAAGTGCAGTTTTTGAATTAGAAACAAGGTGTTCTTCCCCTTTGGGTTTATGTATTTCTGTTAGTTATCTCATTGCTGTAGGTATATCTGTGTGTGCACAAAAGCACAAATTGATGGGGTGGGGCCATTTCTGGATAATTTGTCCCTGAAAAACTATTGATTCTTCTTGTCAATTTTGCTCAGGACAGATTCTTGGCATATTTTCCAGATCAACATCCTATTGTGCTTCAAATTGGTGGAAGTAATTTAGATAATTTGGCAAAAGCAGCTGAACTGGCAAATGCTTATTGCTACGATGAGATCAACTTCAAGTTTGTTTATTTTCTTATCACCTTAATTCATAATGTTTCATTTTTATATTAATATCTCTTAGATCCATTATTTATTTTTGACATATACCAGCTGTGGATGCCCAAGTCCTAGAGTAGCTGGACGTGGATGCTTTGGTGTACGTCTTATGCTTGATCCAAAGGTTAGAACATCACCCATACTTGATATGCAAACAGATTGAATGTGTAGACTTTCTTGATCGATATGCACTGATGTAGGACTCTAATGTTTACAAGGAAAGTTTGTTGCAGAGGCTATTTCATTAATTGCTGCCAATACAAATGTACCTGTTACTGTCAAATGTCGAATTGGTGTGGATGATCATGATTCCTACAATGAATTGTGTAAGGTCCTTTTTCAGCAACGTTCTTTGTCTTTTCACATTTAAAAGATGTAAAATTCTTTTGTATTATGTTCATACCTGAGTAGGAAGCTTGTTGCATTTAAAGGTCAAGGCACACCACAAGCCTTGGCCATAGGGTTTGTAGTTGTATTTTCAAATGACCCACCACTACCAATAGGAAGCACTGATGCAAATCATATCCAAGACCTTTGAGTGAAATTTAGTAAAATTCTCCTTCTGCCATGATCCTGTAGTCACCCAGCATCTTCTTTTCTTGTCAAGCATATTTGATCTGGATTCTATTTCTCATCATACCTTAAGATGATCTTTGATTTTCTCCTGTAATTCTGCCCAGGAAAGGCTTTTTGAGCCCTCCTTTGTTTCTAAAATTAACATTGAGCTAGCTGTTTTCATCATTCCGCCTTCCATTAGCTGGTTAGTCTGCACAGGTAGGATACACCCACCTCCATATGCAGCTGCTTTGGAAGATGGATGGGTAACTCCTTTATGTTACCCCACCATCACTTTCTTAGCAATCCCCTCCTTTTTTTAAGGATGGATGATTCCTATTGATTTAGTTAGTGAGCGCGTCACCATCGGTAATCTTTCCCCATCACACTCCCCCTTGAGCTTGAAATAACACTCCACTCTGTTCACCCATCCACAAGTGTTCTCTTCAGTAAAGGGGGGGCAGAGAGGGGGAGGCGGTGTTTGTGAACAGAGTTCCCACCATTGGAAACAAGAGTTCTTGACCATCCGTTCTCATCCCCTTGAGCTTGAAATAACACTCCACTCTGTTGACCCACCCACAAGTGTCTTCTTCAGTAAATAGGGAGTGTTGAGCTTCTTCCAAAAATCTTTTCTCGCATCTAACCTTGGATCCAGTCTTGACACATCACCTATATTGATCCTTATCCATTCCCTCCATTCATCACTTTGCTTCTATTTGATGTTAGTGTAGTTTCCTTGTCATCATGACCGATACTTAGACCATGATCCGTGCACAGACTATGGTTTACTTATCTTGGCCAGCCTTCTAGTAGTACAATATACTGAAATCACCCAACAAAATACTCTCCATCCAAAAGCTATGGAGGCCTACCAAAAAGACGAGCAAATTCTTTGTTAGAGGACCAATCTCAGGAAGTCTGGTACTAAATCACTTGTGGATATGGAGGAAAAGGGGAAGAATGAGATGATTAACATAGACTTAGTGAGAGCATAATAAACAAAATGGTCAGGAATGAAAAAGCAGCTATAACATGAGTTTTATAGTTTAAGATAATACCTAAGAAAAATTGAAATGTAACATGACCCACTTTGTGAAAATTCATTACAAAAGTAATTAACATCATAATCAAGAACTATAAATTTTCCATGAACCTTCATCTCACTATGTACAAATAGGCCACTATTGTGGCAAACAATATTTAGAGGACTATACAATATTTAGACACTAAGTTTGTATGCTGCAAACGATACTGGTAAGAACTATGGTTGTACAAACTAATAGTTTATTTGTATTAGAATGTGAGTTTAAGCGTAACTCAATTCTATAAAACTAACTCGTAACATGAGGTCTACATATAGTTTATAAATTCTATTTTAGTCATATCACTAGTTGATGTAGGATCTTCAACACACTCTTACTCCGAGTACTAAGAATATTAAGCGTGGTGGTACCATGATCCAACAAACCAGGTTAGGATAGATTTTGATATCATTTTAAAAAGTGAGTTGGACCTTAAACTAGTTTTGTAAGATGAAGGTTGCATCTCACTTATTTGCTGTATTTTAGGCATATTTGTAGGTGATGTGGGTTCTCCTATTGTTTGTATCGTGTTTGTTATGTGTACTTGTCAAGAAGATACACATGACTTCACCTCGAGCGTTTTACTTCCAAATCTGTTTATCAGAGAGAAATCTGTTAAGATTTGTCATATTACTTTATGTTTTGCTATTTTTTTATAACAAGGAAGCCCCAATTAGAATCCCAGGGTTGAATGGTTGTTGTTATACTTTTAATTTGTGTTTTTAGTTTGATTGCTGGTCGGTAAGATGGTCACATTTTGTGAAACAATTGTCCTAAAAGCAAATTGTTACTGATGTGATTTATAAGCCATAATTTTATATTAGGTCACGATTTCTTTAGAATAATTGTGCATTTGTTGTTGTGCTTACATATTACCTTTATACTGTCACTTTTGTTGTCTTTCAGGTGATTTCATTTACAAGGTTTCTTCCCTATCACCTGCTAAGCATTTCGTAATTCACTCAAGGAAGGCACTGCTGAAGGGCCTTAGCCCATCTGAAAATCGGAGTATTCCTCCACTGAAGTATGTGCCAGACTACTGAAAGATTTGATTTTTTATAGTCATTTAATATAGAATTGGAGATGATAAACACTTTTTAATGCAGGTATGAATACTTTTATGGCCTCATACGGGACTTTCCTGACTTAACATTTACAATCAATGGTGGTATTACTAGTATTGATGAGGTGAGTTGTTATCCAATTGTTAATTCTATTTCATTGGGAGTTGGTATTCATTATAGAGAAATTTTCTGCTATAAAATTAATTTCCTACACTTCTATGATCATTCAAAATACATCACCGTATTTAAAGTTCACATTTTTATGAACAATGTACATTGTGCACAAATTTCCCAAAATTGTATGGCACCGACACACATATTGTGGGGCATGCCTTTGATATGCAAACACGTCACCGGTATCATGCAATATTTATAGACACATTGATAGAGTTCAAGTATGTATTGGTAGCTTTTCACATATTGAAGTGTTTAAGAACACAATTTCAAGTATGAATCTAATCTTTACTTATTGTGAATATGAAATCACAAGAAGTTTGAATCAATGATTCTAATCAACATAGAATAACATGAAAGAAATAAAAACATAATAAGGATGTAAGAATAATTAGAAATGGAATTTAAAGACATGACCAAATAGAATACATGAGTAGGCGTGACATATATCAAGAAGAACAAGATAGGAACATGAAGTATAGACAAAATAAAAGGGGAAAATGTAGAAAGGACTTAGGAGATGGAAGAAGCTAGGCACGCCACTTGAGGTTGAAGAAGCATCTCCATCTTCAAGATAAAAGTACCAAGGAAGAATCATCACTTGACTCCCTAAAAGTTAACGTAAGACTCCAAGGTAGAACATCATTCTCACAAGTGTCTCAAAAACTCACAAATTTCATAATGGTTCAAAATTTATTTACAAAGAGTGGGAGTGAGTGGCTATATATAGCTACTTAAGCCAAGCTTGGCCAAAAATTATAAAGGGAAAAGAGAGGGAAATTTCAAATATTAAAATTAAAATTTTAAATTCCTATATCTACGTTAAGGGTCAAGATCATCCCCATGCTTGTATCACATTCTCCACACCTGTGTCACACTTTCTATGCTTGCTTCACATTGACCTTACCTTGTCTAGTCTTTGGCCAAGCTTCACATGGGCTTGAGTGGTTACCTTGCCACATGCTTCTTGCTTCCTTGCACTCCTTTGGCTGCTTCCAGTAGCTCCTTTATGGACTTGATAGGACCAAATAAAAGCTAAGTTAAAATTTCTATTTGCACCTATTTCTTGAAAGAAAAATAAAAGGATAAATAGTACAATTTATGAGTGTAAGAAACTACAAAATTATTTTTGTGAGCAGTTACATCTTCTCTTGTCATGCTTCTAGTTATCCTCTTTGGAATGATGTGTTTAGGGTCATCTCTTGATTACAGACTGCCTCCCATGTCTGTGTATGTACCTTGGATGCCTCTTGTGACCTCTGTACACATGCCCAAATAGCTTAAATTGGTTTTCTGTCATCTTTTCCTTAGTTGGTGCTACAGGCATGAGAATTAAACATTTCATATCTTGTTCTCTCTTCTGTGGCTTACATCCATCTGAACATACTCATTTTTACTACTCCCATCTTTCTCTCATGTTCGCCTTTTAAAGTTCAACAATCAGTAGTACCATATATTATAGTCATACGTATAAAATTATGATAAAACTTGCCGTTGAGTTTGAAAGGTCCTTTGTGATCACAAAAAATTCCTTGATGCATATAGTATATGCATAATTAATTTTATTTTTTTCTTGGTTTGATTTTGTTCTACAATGGTGACTATCTTGTATAAATTCAGTGCTATACCTTCTTGAATTCTACTTGTGGTCTGCTGCTATTAGTACAAGGCCATTGGAAACCATGTTGAAGTCTCTTTAAATTCAACATAAAAGTCAATGTACAAAAGTCAATATTATATTGTTCAAGCTATCATTTGCCTTATGGGTTTGGTCTGGATTTTTTGTGCTAAAATTCTTGTAACTGGATTTGTATAGTTTTGATATGTCTGATGTTTAAACTACAAAATAATTTCTTTCCTCCTTTCCGGTTTTTGAGATGGTCAAGTGTGGTCATGAATGTAATGAATCTATTGGCATTTTGTAGCTTTGAAATTGTTCTTATTATAAGGTGCTTATTTTCTCATGCTTCTGTTTGTGAAATTCAACTGTAGGTCAATGGAGCTCTAAAGGCTGGGGCCCATGGTGTTATGGTTGGACGTGCAGCATACCATAAGTAAGTGTCAAATACAAAATTCTCCGTCTCTTGCCCCTTTTGCATGAGTGAAGTCTCAAATGCTTTCAAAAATCAGTAGTCTTTTATTGAATAAAAGGGGAATAAGTTTATCCCTCGACTAACTCCTAAAAAAATAGCCAATGTGACTTCAGAAAGAAAAATGTAGATTATCTATTTTAGAACCAAAGCTTGACAAATAGTCGAAGTCATTTTCACCTTAAATGTTTCCTGGAATATCCCTTTATTTTAGTAGGACTGGAAGTTTTCTTCACGAAGAACAACCTGTGATTTTTGAAAGTTATATAAATTTAAAACTGTTCTTACAAATTTTCATTTAAGTTGATGCAATTGTGCTGTTGCTAGATAGATTTCCCAACTGATAGATACATGTTCAGAAAGCAGGCAATTAACAGAAAGAAAAAGAGGAAATTTTGTTGAATATACGCAACAGTGAAACCTAAAGAGAAAAACAAGAATGGCTTACTATAGAAGTTCCTAGGAATATGCAAACCTAGTCTATTTATTGACACTTATTGTATGCTGCACAGCCAATGATAACACTGTGAGCCCCGGACATTAGAGCTCCATTGACCTATGGTTGAATTCCACAAACCAAGCATGTTATATAGCTACCCGACCAACTAACCTACTAATTGACAATCCAGCTGTCAGACTAACAACAACTGTGCCAGAAAAATTGCTGTTATTTGTTAATGACCGATTCAAGCCCCATTGTTATCAGTGGAGATTTAGTTGTAATGAAGTATGGGGAGTGACAGGAATACCTCTTTTGAGGAGTTGTGCAGTTCTGTTATCATGTCAAGAACCACTTATCCTAATTTCTAAATTAGGTTGACACCTAGAAATGATTATTTCTCTAATAATGTCTTTTCTATTTGAATTTTCATAAAGCAGCTTATATAAATAGATACTTTGTTGCTTGAATAACCATTGTTAATAATTTCAACAGCCCTTGGCATATTTTGGGACATGTTGATACTGCAATTTATGGTGCACCGGGTAGTGATCTTACACGTCGTCAGGTCCAGTCACTGAAATTTTTGCATTAAAATGGATTGAGCTGATATTTTACTAACATCACTACTGAAACAATTTGAGCATACTGATTTTTGTTTTAATTCTTTTTCCTTATTTCATAAAGGTTCTCGAGAAATATCAAGTATATGGGGATTCGGTAGTACGACAATATGGACTTGGCCCAACTGTGAGAGATATTGTGAAGGTGGTAACAGACAAATAACCCATTAGTTGATTTGCATTCTTATAAAATTTCCAATATTAAGGAGAGTTCCTCTATAGTGTTATATAAACTTATTTAACATAGGGCATAATAAAACCATATTCTTTTATATATATATATATATATATATATATATATACACACACACACACACATGCAATGTAACTATAGTTATGCCCACATTTGTTTTTCTGTTTTTGATTTCTTATTATGGTTTATAGCTCTGACTCAGTTATGGGTTCTGTTTTATATTGGGATTTGGGAGTTAAAAGACTGGACCTTTCCTTAACTTCTTCCTCCTCCCATTCATTTGCATGAAGCGAGTTGTTTATCTATCGATGGTATTTTATTTTCTACCTTCACTTATAATTTGCTGTTACCGTATAAATGACATGTTTGCTGCAGCCTTTACTTGGCTATTTCCATTCCGAGCCTGGGAATGGACTTTGGAAGCGCAAAGCAGATTCAGCTGTCCAAACTTGCACGGTATATTTACTATGAAAAACCTATTATTTGAGTGCTTAGACAATATTTCACTTTGTATTTATATGAAGTTGTCAATGTCCAGGACAAACAAACTTCAATCATCAAGCAAATCTTACATTTTCTTCTGAATTTACTTTTATTTTCCCTGCTTTCCATTCATGGATGGAAAAGATGCTGTCATGTGTTAATGACCTTAAAAAAATATAATTTAGGAAGTAACTAGGTAGCTCATAGGTCATGTCTATATGCATGATTCAACAAAGTTGTTAAAGGATTTGCATCTGTAATGGATGTATTCTTGTCAGTGTCTGGATGTATTGGTAGTAACATAGATAGCTTCTTCTTCCTTTTATGCCATCTCACTAGTATATCTTGTTGCATAATGTTAAATCATCTCTCTCCTTTGTATAAGTAACTGTCATTTTACACTTCAGTCATTGCATTGCTTCAAACACTAACTTTTTTTAACCATGCAGACAATTAAATCATTTTTTGAAGAAACCCTTGTAGCAATTCCTGACTCAGTCTTGGAT
>Ga0123342_1007440_pt1 | contig 14445 bp, 10 predicted proteins | sample Turbeawhitnodule_FD_89960 | JGI IMG/M metagenome (GOLD analysis project Ga0123342, IMG submission 89960) | Root nodule microbial communities of legume samples collected from Mexico - Turtle bean Mexico white nodule | ecosystem: Host-associated > Plants > Roots > Nodule | place: Mexico: Nepantla...
CGTCATTAATTATGTTTCATTTCGCACAAACTATTTAATGTACCATTGAAGAAAATATTAAATGAATTATCATCTTTCATTTATTTTCATTTTTATGATCAACATATACTTATTTAGTATCGCTTTATATCTCTTATATTTATCTTATTTGGATTTATTTTGGTATATTTTATCTTTATCTTAATTTATTTTGCCTTTATTTTATATCTTTTATGTTTTTAGTTATTATTTTTTTTCTACCATTATTTTTTTTATTGTTGCTGTTTTTATTTTCTAGACTTTTTTTTTTCTTTTTTTGCTTCTCATTTTTAAGCATTAAGTGTAACATTTGCATTAGTTTTTTTTTTAGGATTTTGCATTTAGTTAGACACTTCAATATTACTTGTGTATCCACTATTAATCAATACTAATTGACTTTGTTTTTTTTGTAATTATGTCATGTATTTTTTACTTGAAATTAACATGATTACATCATCAATAATAATAAAAAAATAAATAGTAATTTATGTTTATAGATTCAACTTTTATGTTGTTGTAGGGTTTAATTTTTTATTTTCTTCATTCTTAAAAAAAATACTTTTAAACTAAACATTTTTAATTTTTTTTATTTTATTTTATAAAAACTCATTTCTTTATTTATTAATTATATTTCTAACTATTTTAATCATTAAAAATATTTATTTTTTAATGCATTCAAAATTAAAATTATCAATAAATAAATAAATTATTATTTATTTTTTTATTTTTGAAATGGTGCTAAATAGGGAAATAAAAAATAAAAGGATGCTAGATAGAAAAATAAAAACAAAAGGGTGCTAAATTGGAAAATAAAAATAAAAAGTGTTAGTTAAAGAAATAAAAATATAAATGGTTTACACCTCAATTTCACCTTTCTCTCTACGTAAACAAACTTTTTTATTTCACATAAACATTCTTTCTGGCACGTGGTTAGGTAAGATTTAACGAAAAGATAAATTTGAATATATTTTTTAAAATATAAAAACAAAATTGATTTTTTTTTAAAAACTATAATATTAAATTAAATATTGATCCGAAATATAAAGATAAAAAAATATTAAATCTTTTATGATTGTTGATTATGGTACTGCAATTTCAATTCAACTTCCGTTTGCCTCCGTTTTGTAGTTAAACACGTGACTCGGTGGATTTCGTCTTTGTCTCATCTGCATTTCAAATTCCATTTGTTTCGTTTCAAATTTTGTTGTGGCACTGTGACAAGTTAGAGCGACGTGTCGAATTAAAGTGAACGTCCACCGTAGTACACGAATCACCTGATCCACGCCCTCTACCCTTCCCTTTAACAATAAAAAAATTCGAAACCATAAACCTTTTCACAGGTCACAGTCTCCGATTCCCCATTTTTTCTTTCTTATTTTAAAAATAGAAAATGTCATGGCTGGCTAGCTCCTTCGCAAATTCTCTCCGACTCGATGGCGACGGAGACGACGAAAACGACACCGTACTCGATCCACCTACCACGTCATTGAGAGACCCCCTGCAGCCGCAAACACGAGAAAATGCATTCGGATCAGAATCGGAAGGAGAAGAAGACGAAGAAACGGAAGGGCGTGGAGTCAAAGAGGACCTCGACGAAATCAAGCGAACCCTAACTCGTCAATTTTGGGGAATGACATCCTTCCTCGCTCCGCCATCAACGGATTCTCATTCTCTTTCCCTTTCTCATGTTCAATCCGATCCCTCTTCGTTCATCTCCGATCAATTAACACATCGCTCTCTTTCTCCGAACGAAGAACCGCAATTGGACGAGGCTGCCGTTTCCAAACGCTCTAATCCGGTTACGTTTGGATCCGATTCGGAAGGGAATTGCGGTATCGAACAAGGTGCGGTTGGAATCACGGAGGAGGTCTTGGCCTTCGCCATGAACATAGCTATGCATCCCGAGACGTGGTTGGATTTTCCTATTGATGAAGAAGACGACACCGACGGTAACTTCTTGCAGACACTCACTGGAGCGAAACGATTTTTTTAATTGGATCAGATCACAGAACGATTAATGCACATATTGCATCTTTAATTGGCTGTAGTAGTTATAGATAGATCGGATAGCTCTTGACTGTTAAGTATAGCTTATGTTACGTGTTAAATGCCTTCGTAATTTAGATAATAATGTCTTGACAGTATTGGTGATGCTTTGGTTTCTGGTGTTACTTGATTTAATTGGATTCATTTACTCATCGTTACTCGTTGTTTGAGTTTTTGACGTGAATCCTACTTGTAGATTTTGACATGTCTGATGCACAAGAAGAGCATGCAGCGGTTGTTGAAAGATTAACCCCGAGATTAGCTGCGCTCAGAATTGAACTATGCCCTTGCCATATGAGTGAAAGTTATTTCTGGAAAGTGTATTTTGTACTTTTGCATTCAAGGCTTAACAAAGAAGATGCAGGGGTTTTGTCTACACCCCAGGTCAGTTACATGGGCTTTTGCTTTTGACTTTCATGTCGTGCTTGCAATCAGCTTCATCAAGTGTTTTGTAACCTATTGGAAGACGTTGATGAAGTCATTTTTAAATGTTTTCACCGTTTTTATTATGATTGCGTGAATCCTTTTGGCTAGGAATGATGAAGGGTCCAATATTTTTTTATTTCATGGACGGACAAGCTCTTAGTTTGAAATCTTGGTTTTCAAAGTTACCTGATGGGCTTATATTTGGGAATTAAATTACCAGATAAAAATGACCAATCATCCATTGTGATTAAGTGGGGAATGTTGTGGCGTATAAATAGTTGTAATAATAAATCATGCTAATGATATGGAGTCTTGCATTTATTTCCTTCCTTCATGCTGCTCAGTTCCCTATTTTCTACGTTATGGAATTTGATCATTTTAGCTAAAAATGCTCTCTCTCTCTCTCTCTCTCACACACACACACACATACACACACCTATAATACGGTTCAAAGTCTTTCTCAGTGGTTCAAGTTATTTTATACTGGAATTCATAGAGTTTGTGCTTTCTGATTTGTATCAAGATGAAACTGTCAGTCTCTTAATGATTTTGTCTGTGAATTCCCGTTCTCAATGATTATATAAACAATATTTAAATATGTGCCACTTAGGAACTGTTTATACGAACTTTTTTATGATAAAGGGGAGACAAATAATTAAACGAACTTCTCCATAGGTTAAAATTAGCTTATGCATAAGGTAAAAATAAAAATTTAGAGAACTACGTGAGAGAGTTTTTATAAATTAGTTTATGGAAAAGGTAATTTCAATCTTTATTCTTACTTTTCTCCTTTTGAACTTCTTATGGAGAAGTTCGTCCAATCAAACATGTAGGAGATTTCTTTGGCTTTCAAAACATATTCTCCTTACATTTCCATTTGTCTTTCTGTTTTCTCTTTGGACTTTAATAAGCGCAAATCTGCTTGTTATGTGCTCCATGTCGTAAAATCTATTTATTCTGAGTTTTATTCTCATTCTTTACAACATATTTCTTTTAGCAAGGAAGATTACTAAATTGTGATGCATTTTTATTCACCAGTGCTTCTCTATTATGAAAAATATATGTATTGATGATGTTGTAAACGTGTAATTCTTTTGTCTGTTCTAAATCTTGACGAGGCATGTTATTGATATTGACATTGTTTAGGATTAGTAAGTGCTTATAATCTGCATTCTTCAATATTATGTAACATTTAAAAAATAGACAAACAGTAAGCCTTGAGAAGAAAAGTCTCCCTTTTTATACATAAGGTGTGTATAAATTTTATTCTCTTATTGACTATTTATAGTTATGCATTATGATTGGATGGTTAATAATTGAATTGGTTGAAGTCGTTTCTTCTTCAAGTTTCAAATGTTTATAATGTAGTTTCTTTGAAAATAATGTAGTTTGAAATTGGAATACGTTGGATATATTATTGTTCCATATGAAGAAAAATTTGTTTATTTATTTAAGTGTGCCTTTGCTTAGGTTGGTTAAGTGATCATCAGAATATTGGTCTCTAATGTTTACTTGCACTTCTAGATTCAGCTAGTATTGTATATCTACCTTAATAGGTAGATGAACTTTTCTGATGTCTTAGTTATTTTATAACACTTGCAGATTACGGCAGCCAGAGCAATGTGGATGCAGGAATTGCATAAACAAACAAAGCCTGACTTTGAATTTTTTGGAAGAAGCGCTTCCTACCCAAGGGACAACGCACGGCACAATGAATTAACTCCCAGCCTATTAGATGATGCTTATTCTGGTGACATGCCTAATAAGACATATGGATATAGAACAACCTCCTTTTCCGCGAGGTCAGATCACGAGACTGACAAATACATGGTTGAATCTTCTGGAACGCATTTCACTGATAAGTCTGTTATTGAGGAAAATTCAATTATTAAAACTGATAACAAGGATTCGATATGTGGTCGACTCTCTCAAATTATTATTAAGGACTATGATGAAGAGGACGATGTGTGGCCAGAGGAAGATTCTGATTTAGAAGGTTACGGTGGAACAACTCACCCCATAATAGTAAATGAAGAAGACATATCCTTCAGTGATCTCGAGGATGATGATTATGGCATTAAACCTGTTAGTTTAAGTACAGGCGGTTTGAAGTTGGTTTGAAACTTCAGTCCGGACACAATTGGGCTAATTTTAGGGCCTGTAGATCCTCACTCAGCACTAAGAACAGTAAAGAAAGTTATCTGACTTTTGGAAAAGCAAGAGTGCTAGTGTCTGGAACATTCTTTTGTATATAAAGAATGGTCAACGAAGTTGATAAAATGCCGTGATGCTATGTGAAGCTGTAAAAAGAACTTGTTAATCCTTTTTTCCCTACATCTTTTTTGCCACAAGGCTAGGTATGGGTTCTAAGTTGCATGCCGTATTTTGAAACAACTCACGAAAAAGAAAGAGTGGAACTAAGACTGTGATTTATGTTAATCCCTGTTTTTTTGAGATCCGAAATGAGAATGTGGGATGAAATATATGCTACAATCCGAAGGACAGCTCTCTTTCTGAAGGTACATCATATAGGTGGAAGAAGTGTATATAAAATCTCTTATTTTGTCCTCAAAAATAGATATTGGATTTTCTCATATATTTTTGGCGGTTGTAGTAGGGATTGGGGTGCTCCTTTTGTTCCTTTCTATTTTGGGGTGTTGTCCTCCTGATGGCCTTGCTGTAACTCTGTCTGAAAACAATAAAGTGATTATTTGAACAACTTTGAATGATCGGATGGCATGATATGAAGGAGAAACAGAAGGTTGTAAATTTGGAAGGGAGAATTTTACTTTTTACAATGACCTGAGTTCCATTGTGCATGAGCGTTTTAGTGATATACAAACGATTTGCTAATCATTATTTAAAGGTAATGAATGATTGATATTTCAAGTTTTTACTTGAAATTACATATTACATATAATTTTAACATTTTAAAACTTTTGTTTTTACCTTGACGGGGGTAGTGTCTGAACGGGAATTTTCAGGCATCTGAAGCTGCGAATTAGAATCTTCTATTTATTCAGTATGAACTAGAAACATAATTATAAAACAAATATTTCCCTTACCTGAATGATATTTAGGAATAAAAAAAAATTATATACCAAATATTCGCTCAAAATAATGGATACTTTTTTTTTGCCCTTCTGTTTTTCTTGTACGTGTGTGTGCAGCTGGTTTAACATCCTACAAATTGCTTCCTCATCTCCAAAAATCTCAATATACCCATAGTCCACAGTGTCAAAATTACTTTTTTTTGTTAGGTTGCTTCAATTTGAATTATTTCATATAAAGCCGTGTAAGAAGAAACCAACAATTTTGGTAGGCACAGGAAAGGGCATACGGTTTGTGCTTTGCGGAAATTATTCGATGACATTGGTTTTCATTTTTCAAATGTGAATTTATCAAATTGTGTGGATTATTTTTAGTGGAAGTCATCACGTGGATTCAAGAATTAATACGTGATAAAAAAAAAACTTACGTGGACTTTGTACTCATAACAAGCAAATAATTAATAAATTAAAATGTCCCCGTGTACTTTTATATTGACATTTTAACCTATTAATAAGACAATTGGAGTTATGCATATACTTGAAGAATTAATAATCATTGGATTTAGCGTGTGAATAGGTTTGGATTGTAATTTGCAGTGAATTGAGTTGTCTTAATTCTGGTATCTTCAACCACCCTTTGTTTGGCGCGTAATTGCTTGATGATGAGCGAGTGTTGGAGTATAAATTAGAGAGGGCAAAGGAAAGTGTAGCAGGAGTTGTGATGACAGAGAGATGTTATTTTCCCTCCAACCACCCATTCAGATTCTAACAACTAACTGCATTTATTTCATTTCCCTCTCCCTTTGTTTTCGCTACCTTCGTATTCCCCTCATATTTTTATGGTCAATTATAGATCCGCTGTTAACTGCTACATTACCAAACAAACCAATCTCAGTTTGATACAATCCATTGGGTTTTCACTCTCATGGACCTTCCGCTTCTCAGGAACGGTCTCCATTTTTCTCCAAGAAATAAAAAATACCTTCTCCTAATTGCCTTCTTCGGTGCCTCCGGTTACGCCGCCTACAGGGCTTACAATTCACCCTATGTCGCTCAAAAACGCCACCGTGTTGCCAAGCTCCTCAGAACCTTCGTTACCGTCGCCGAGTTGATTTCCGATTCTGCACACTCCGTTACCGTTATCTCTAACGACTTGCACCGATTCCTTGCTTCTGATTCCGACGAGATCCCCACCAGTTTGAAGCAGTTAGCGAAAATCGCCAAATCGAAGGAATTCTCAGCGTCGCTGGCTAGGGTTTCCGAGGCTGTGACCATTGGGATTTTGTTAGGGTGTAACTCACTGGCGGGCAATGATAATAACGGTATTGCTCCCTCGGAAATCACAGCGGAAGCTTCTAGATTCTCGGATAGGGTGTTAGAGAAGCTTTTCTCGAAGGCTGGGACGGGTTTTGTGTCCGTTGTGGTTGGGAGCTTTGCGAGGAACTTGGTTTTGGGTTTCTATGGTGCTGAATCGATGGGGGAGAGGTCTCAATCGGTGGTTCCTAGATGGGTGGATGCGATTTGTGACGAGAGGTGTGGCAAGCTTATTGGGGATTGTGTGCAGATTTTTGTGAGCACTGCGGTTGCTGTTTTTCTTGATAAGACAATGGATGTGAATACCTATGATGAAATGTTTGCCGGTTTGTCGAATCCCAAGCATCAGGAGAAGGTGAAGGGGATTTTAGTTTCCATGTGTAATGGTGCTGTTGAGACTTTTGTCAGAACTTCGCACCAGGTTTTGTCAAACCGGAGTGAGAGGTCGAATTCGGGTTTATCTATGTCTTCTGTTGTTGTTCCAGCAAGTGAAGATGGGTGCCTGAAACAGGAGGTTTTTCTGCAGCAGGTCAGGATTGGAAGCTCGGTTGGGGGGCCTCAGGATGTTGGGTGGCTTGAACAGATTAAGTCAACGCTGGCGGTGCCGGCAAACCGAAGGTTTGTGCTTGATGTCACGGGGAGGGTAACGCTTGAAACGGTGAGGTCATTTGTGGCGTTTTTGATGTGGAGAATATCAGATGGATTCAAAAGTAGTGTTGGTAAGGTTCATGATGAGGTAGTGAACAGAGGACTGGAAGTGGTAAGATATATTGGAGCCAAGTCATCGGTTATTTTTACCTTGTGTCTTGCTTTGTATTTGCATATTGTGGGTGGTAGTAGGATTGTTTTGCCTGCTTAGTATGATGTTTTTCATCCAACCTCTTAATTGTAATGCAGTTGGAATATAATGGCAGAAAATTCAGATCTTTTAGTTAGGTAGCATATATATGTTTCCAGGTATTAAATTTGAGTTCATATTTCAGTACGTGAAAAAGAAAAAAATTCTGGCTGTAATGTTCGAATTACTTTTTTAATCGATTCTCCATACCCAAAAACTGAGGCAATGGTTTAAGCCATCTTGCTCAAATTTACTTTGCTTCAATGCTGGATGTATATAAACACAACACCTCTGAAAATTTGGATGATTATTTATACTTCTTTCTTGAATGGAAACAAAGTAAGTTGCTCCATCACTGTTATAGTTGAGGCATATTCATCTACAGCAGTATATGAATAACGGTTTTGTTTTGTTAGCATCAACCAGGCTGATACCAAGATTAAGTAATATTCTTCTATCTATTTTCTGTAATTTATAAATAATATTCTTCTAATTAGCCTTCCATCCTTGGTACACTTAATCTTAGTCATAAAACCTAGTTTTAGTGTATTGCTTGTTTGTTTTTATATGGCAAATGGACAATCATATTTGTCTGAATATGCTGCTTTCCTCTCTCTATAAAGTTGACATTTAGCAGATTTGACTCTCTGCAACTGCTATAACTGGAACTGGCTGCCGGGTTTGTATCTGACTAATTTTTGAGATTGTTGATGTAGTCAGGTGAGTTTAGCCTCTCTTATCCTTGAGCAGCAAACTTGGTTTTGTCGATTACTGTATGAGCAGCTAACTGCGTACTTAATGTTCCTAATACATTCTTCTCTAACAGGAATATCGCATGCTCATGGATGCTTTACATTCTTTACATTGTTGTTAATATTATTAATCAGTACTGTTCCTTTTACATGCATTCTATTTCTTGCAATGGTTTCTTTAGGATTAGATTAAGAAGTCATATCATAAGAGAACTCTTAAATTTAATTACTTTTGATGAATGGTTTCTTATGATTAGATTAAGAAGTTGTATCATGAAAGAACTCTTCATTTAATTAGTTCTGTTGAATCAGCGATACTCTTTACGAGTTGCTAGCAGTTACTATCACAGTTTTTTTCTCTAGATATGGCAATTAAATCTTAATCCATGGTTACTCATATCCCATCCTGCCCTGATTTTGATGGATAAAATATGCTTTGACTGAGTGTGTTTAGGTTTTTTCCAATTTGCAAAAGTGGGGTGGGTTTATGAATGTATCTACTTGCACCTGAATCCATCTTAAAGTCACACATGTGTATGCTGTACCTTGTGAGAGATGAGAGTTACGAAGGTGTGCTGTCAAGATTTACTATTTCGCCTTTGATACTTTCTCACTCTCTGACAATACACATGCATTTCTCTCAATCTTATTTCTTGTCATTGTTGGAAATATAAATTAAGTATTATGATTATTGAATCTCTTAAATTATTATAATTATTCAATAGTAAAGTTGAAACCATATATTCAGTTCTTAGGTTTCTAATTTTATAATTCATTTATCTATCATTTGAATTAAAATTTTAAAATTTTGAATACCCAGCTCCTTCAAAGCTGTAACTGAAGCTGGAGAGGCAAAATCTAGACTAGACTCATCCCAAATCCATACCTAGTCTTCTTGACTTTACTCAGCATTTTTGTCCGTTATTCCTTTTAAATGGGCCAGTTGCCTTTTTATTATTCATGTGACCTTGTCAGGGATTCAGTCTGGGGTCAATAGGGTACGAAGTTATCTTCAATGCTCTTACTGTATCCTGTTGAATATATATGATGTTTTTGTTCTTAGAACATGCCAATGCAACTCTATCTAGCTGATTTGAGTATTATAATTTGATTCCTTGTTTCTCAAAATCTGACTAAACTGTAGATTTGTGTCCTCTTCTGTTTTCTCTTTTGCAATGAATGAGATGTGGTTTAAGAGTTGAACACTAAAACTTTGTAAAACCGTGGGACTGAGAGGCTGTCTTTTCGTAGATTTAGAATTTGCTTGCTTCTCTGGCTGACGCGTTTTCTTTAGACCAGAGGACCTCTACCAGATTCTATACGTAGCCGGGTTAAGCGTTCTTCCTAGTTTGCACAACAAAAACATAACTAGGTCGTCCGCAGTGAGACTTTTTGTTTGGAATTTCACAACCAATTACGTTAGAGACAAAACAATGAACCAATCACATAGTACTGAATGTCACTGCAGATATGGATTTTTCTTGGAAAACATTGTGTCTTCGTAACCCTTGGGGGTGCTGGGCAGTTAAAACTATTTTTGTACACTACACCTCTGTCAATCAATATGATGCATTCGGCGTGTTATATTTTCATAGATAATGTTATTTTAAATATCAGTAATTATTTATTTTTAACCACAGTATCAGTAACTATTTTATTACTTGCGGTGTAACCTATACAACATATACACTAACAGAAGAGAACACAATAAACTGCAACCCAATTTAAAAGTAAGCTATGACTGGGAGCAGAAACTTGGAGAACCAATCTAAAATTGGAGAATGCACACAAAAATCTAACCAGCATATCCCAATACATTAGGACATATTTATAAATAACAATCATAGTAAAAATAAATGGCTAAAATTACTGCTTTCTGCCGATTAATGCAGTACTCTTGTTGCATGACCTTCAAATCATAATCACCTAGAAGATAAAAAGGAATCATCCAAAACACAACAAATTATTAAAATAAAATTTATATGTATCTTGGAGTTGAGCTAGCTCCCAGCACAAATCTGAAATAGTCTCTGATATATAGGAAAATACTCTGTGAATTTTTAACATAAGTGATGAATTAGGGATGTTTACATGTATTCATGATCTTAAATATTTGGGATCGAGTATTTATGTGTTTCAGTGAAATTAGAATTGAGTATTAGATTTTGATTCAAACCCAACCATTAATAAAATATATTTATAACTTTATTTTATGGTTTGTGTTCGTATAAAGAATAAAAGTTGAGAAAACTATATATATATATATATATATAATATTTTTTTCTCTTTTTCTTTTTCTGTTTTATGGAAAATCCATTTATGAATTCCTAAACTAACTTTCTACATATTACAGACTTTTATTTATATTTAAGAAATTATTCTATTTTTGTTAATAATAAATCACTATAAATTCATTTTTTTTTCTCTAGTTCCTTAACTTTGTCAAAAGGGATTTTTTAAGCAAATTTTTCTTGCATCATATCAATATCAACATACACCTTATTATCTTTTAATATTTTTAAAATTATTCTTATATTCTGTATTTGAAAAATCTGAAACTCAAAAAATAGAATTCAAAAGTTAAAATCTCATTCCATAAAAGAAAATCCATGATGAAAAAAAAAAAATTGAATTTTTTTTTTTGAAATTCAAAAATGTGTTCTGGAAAATAATTTCTGGAATTCAAAATGTGTTTTGGAAATTCAAATCCTGAAATGTATTCCATAAAAGGGGTTTTGGAAGTATTTTTTTTATCTACACCCTCTTTTCATTCAAGGTCATTTTTATCATTTCATATGAGCATTTTCGTCATTTTAATAACACATTGGATGCTGGTTGAAATTGATATGGTGCGGGTAGAATTTGTCTTTTATTCATTCATTGGAACCTATTATTAAAGATGAACGAGTCTGTATAGTATCAAACTTCAGGACACCACCATATTTTTCTTCTTACACCCCTATATTTTTCAAAATATTTAAATTATCCTTAATAGTTTTGAATGATTTTATAATAAAGAGTGTTTTTAAGCAACAAATATTTTCCAAAATAGAAAATTCAAAAGATAAAAAACTATTTCAGAGTATATTTTTTTTACTTTCAGAATAGTAAATTCCGAATTCAAAAAATGTGTTCCAGAAAATATGTTCTGAAAACATTTTGGAAATAATTATCCAGAGGTCATTTTTAAAAGAGGTAAAATAGTCTTTTAAAAAATGGTGGGTGCAGGGAGAAATTTGTTGGGCTGCAGGAAGAAACATCCCAAACTTCAATTACAAAGGTCACAGAATTTTGAAAGCCCGTTTTTACGTCTTCTTAATTTTTTTAATTCAAGTTTGATTTAATTTTTTTGATGTTTCATTTAACCAAAATATATATACAGTATAAACATTAAAAAATTATATAAAAACACATCGATAAAAAAAATCAATATTTTAAAATTATAAAATAATATTTATTTTTTACACTAATTGACTTCATCTAACCCACTTCACTGTTTTAATCCGAGTTTCATAAAACTCAATCGAATTCACTGCAACCCGCGCACATTCTTATCATTAATGTTGAAAATAAATAGAAATAAGAGAAAAGAGAAATCTTTAACCACAGAAAACAAGAAGAAGAGTTGCAAACTAAAATTAATATTTTAAATATTTTTTTAAAAAATCGATGAAAGAGAAAGAGTACAAAGAAACTGTGTTTTAAATTTATTGAATGCAAAAATAATACGAAGCAATCATGAGAATGTATCATTAGCTTATTCCAATTTTTAATTTCGGCGTCCCCCCGCGGTGTGATCCATCTTTTTTCTGAATTATAGAACCACATTTCTAATCGAATCCTCTTTTTAATTCTTTTAAGATTATAAGAAACAAAATAAAAATAATAATATATCGTGTAATTAATCACAGATCCAATTTATACTTCCCTTTCTTTCCTTACTTAATCTTAAATATTGCAAAATGAATTTTAACGTTAACTCAATCCTATAAAACTCTTTCGTGTCGAAAGTGACAACTTGTACGTGAGATGATATATGATGGGTGGTCCGATAACGTGGATGACCTGATAAGTCCAACAAATACTAAGTGGGATATGCTCAAAATGATTATAATACCATATTACAAAGTGGACTTTAAACTTAACCCAAAAAAACTAGCTTTTGAGGGGAGGTTTGCATCCACTTATATACAATGAATTGTTTTTATCTCTAGTCGATCTCAACAAACATCACTTTTATATGTAATGAAAAAAAAATTGTACTTATTGAACACAAACTCCTTCAATCAAAAGATCCCAATCTTATAATTAATCTTGACTCATTATGAAAATTTCTTTGACACCTCATAATGATAATTTTTTTCCCAAGAACGCATGATTGTAATAATTTGTACAGTGTTTGTGTACAAAATCTAGTTGCAAAAAGAAAAAGTCAAAATAACCTCATTTTACAGAGTAGGTGATGGGTTAGAAAAAGTAACACTAGTGTGATTAGTATCCATTAGCAGTGGCCAAAGGTAACCCATGATTCTCAAAAACAGAAAGGTAACCCATAATTCATGATTTATTACCTCATTAGATAATAAACCCACTACCTCCATTCTACACACCCTTTCCTTCTCCTTACTTCATCTCTACATTTCCAAATTATGATTTATACACCTCAACAATAATATACAATTTCGTGTGTTTGGTTTAATTTTTAAAATAAATACTTACTTTAATTGATTTAATATACTTTAGAAAGGATTTTTAAATAGTTATTGTGAAATGTTCTGGAGCTATGGACGGTAATTACACAAAGATGTTAATTTACTGCGCATTTGTTTGAAAAAATTGTTAAATTTTGTGAGTGCGAAAAGTCTTTTATGTGTTCTTGCAATGGTGCCAATGAATAAGCAGTTTTAGAATGTCCAAAGTGTGATTCATGTTGCATGTGTGAGAGAGATCTAATCTAACACAAAAATCTTAATCTATAAGTTGAGAATGTATTCAGCAACGTTGATTGAGCAATACTTGACAACGTACGTTATGATGAAATTTATGAAATAGTTTAAAATATAGCTGTCTATAACGTGTATTTTGTGCCAGATGCAACGTAACTACAACAGAGTACGCATTGCTTCTATTCCACTGCCATTCATTTTTCAGTGTGTGGGGACGCCACTACATACTAATTTAGCTTAGGATCAAACATTATAATTACAATTAACAACCAATTATAATACATAGCTTAAACCACCAATAACATGGTTATTTTAAATCTCAACTTAATTACAACTTAATTACAAGTTGATTTTATATAGTTGATTAATAACTAAAATGTATTTTTTTAAGATGTTATTAAAGTTGTTTACAGTTTATAATGAAAGTTTATTTATTTTACAGGTGATCCGTTATTACATCGTTATTGGATCACTTATAAGATCACTTATAGTATATCGTCATACACATAAATTGATAAATTTTACCAAGAAAAATATGTGTTGAGATTCTATATTGTATTGTTTTTTATTTATTAATTATGAATTTCACATAATATTGTACAAAAAATTGTTATACTGCTCTAATATAAAATATTAGAAATGACTTGGTTGTTAAAATTTACTCGTTGGTAGAACTTTAGAGAATGTAAACTTTACACTCATTTTAACTCTTTTATAACAATATATAATATGGTTTAAATAATTTGGTCTCAAATTTTACTCGATAGATAATGTTACTATAAAAGAATATAATTGTAAATTTTATTAAGAAATAGTATATATATATATATATATATAATTTAAAAAAAACAAAATTAACAATAATATAAACACTAATTTTGAAATTTAATAACGTAAAATATAAAAACATCATTGAAATTAGGGGTAACAAATTAACTAATTAGTCTTACTCAACATCTATATGTGTCTCCTTTATATATATATATATATATATATATATATATATATATATATATATATATATATATATATATATATATATATATAAAAACACA
>Ga0123342_1007441_pt1 | contig 14443 bp, 3 predicted proteins | sample Turbeawhitnodule_FD_89960 | JGI IMG/M metagenome (GOLD analysis project Ga0123342, IMG submission 89960) | Root nodule microbial communities of legume samples collected from Mexico - Turtle bean Mexico white nodule | ecosystem: Host-associated > Plants > Roots > Nodule | place: Mexico: Nepantla...
GACGGCCTGTCCAATCTATGAAACGTGGACCCAATTCATCTAACAAATGGTTGAGGTCACACATTTCCATCAATTCGTTTTCACTCATGTCCTTCAAATACTCTTCAGAGTCTTGGATAAATGACTCTGCAGTTCCAACTGTTTCTTGGACACTCGCTTCTCTATCACTTCCATTTCCAAGTAGTGAGTTATCCACATGATTCACTTTCTTATACAATTCAACGCAGGGAAACTTGTAGGTCATACCCCGATACAATACTATGGAACTGCCCGATCGCCATATCACTATGCCCCCAATTTTACTCTGATCAAGCACGAAGACAGCATTGAGTTAAAACCAATACAAGATAAAAGACAATTCATAAGATAAAAGAATGCAATGCAATGCACTCTTACTATTAATGGAATGATATAGCCTATTTAAGGAGTCTTTTGTCTTGTTCATAATTTATGACTAGAGTGTGTTAGAGACTATGTTTATCTGACAAAAAACATATTACACTAAGGTCCTGATATAAATTTCTCCATAAACATTCATTAAAAAAAAAATAAGAAGACAAAATACATTGATCTTCTAGAAGTTAAAATGAACTTAAGCGCTTTTAGCTTTTGAAGAAGTCAAAAGAGTTTCTAGGAAAAGTTAAATGCATATATGATGCTTAAAGAGAATTCTACACAATGAGGCCTGGATTGAAAATGAAGAGTGCATTCCCTCGCATCCTTATGATGATCAGGTGTTCAAGTGAAGTATAGATAAAGACAAGCAAAGGAATGAAGGAAGAGAAATACCTCAAGGAGTTGATGAGCCTTTTTCATTTGAGTAGAAAGAGGAATACCAAACTTGAACTTCACGACTTCGCTATCCCTCCACTTTTGGTGAACTAAAGCCACCAACTCCTGCGTGATGCCCTTCACTCCTACATCGAACCTCTCCATCGTCCTCAGCGCAATCTTTCTCAGCCTCCCCAACTCATGTTCAGGAATCGTCCTCTCCGCCAGCAGCGTGTTGCTTCTTCTCTTTTTCCTCTCCCCATTCACTCTCTCTGATACATTTGAAACCTTAGACACCGTTCCCTCTCTCCCTTCACCAACAGAACCACCAGAACCTTTGACACCCTCAGCGTCCTCCTCCTCGGAATCATAAGATTCAGAAGCAAACCGTGCATTGCTCGGGTTCACTGCTTGTGGCCACGGCGAAAAACGCTTCGGAAACTGAAAATTCGATGCTCGAGGCTTTTCCATATTTTGCAACTTCTCACGCCTTTCTTCTTTCTGTGGTTGTTGTTGGTGGTGGTGTTGTCGTTGTTCCTCCTCGTGTGGGGATTCTTGCCATGGGAATTTTTCTCTTTGGGACCCCGATTTATGGGACCATTTATCTTGAATTTGATGAAAGAAGCTTGGTCTGTGACTGTTCTTCTTTTGCTTCTTCACTATCTTCACTTGTTGTTGAGTCTGAACCTGCGGTATCTGGTTCGAAGAAGAAACTCTGAATTTGAAAGCGACGTGGGCCTGGTGTTGGAAAAGCAGAGAATGCATAGAAGAAGAGCGACACAGTGTGGAAGAAGCACAATTCAATGGAATAGGTTGAAGCGCCATGGCACCGTTACTCTATCACCCAGCATAGAACCTCTTCAACTGTAACATACTCCCAGGATTTTTGTTTTGTGCTGTCTTGACAAAAATGTAGCCACTTGGGCCGACAAGCCTAAGAAAAGGCCCAATAAGTAGTCCAACAAGTAGCCCATGATTGTCACATGCTAATTACTTCCTGCACCGTATCACTGCACTCAATTTCAGTGTGAAAAGACGAAAATGCCATTAAATAAAATGGGATACAGATAAAAATAAATTCTGATCCTTTTTCTGGAATATATTTTTTAATTTTTTTTTCCGGAACGAATTTTTATATTGCGGAATTGTTTTTCCAAAATGGGATTTTGTTTTTTTGAATGTTATTCTGATTTTTTTTATTTTTGAAATACAATAATTTTTTCTAAATCTTCTTTTTCAAAATGTATTGTTTCTAATTCTGGATTTTTATTTTTAGAATAAAGATTATTTTTAAAAATTTAAAAATATATAGGGTGCAGGTTAAAAAAGGATGGGTGTAGGAATAACTTGTCTTGTCACATTCGTGAAAATGATATGGTAGTTTCTTCCTATATCCCTACATTTTTCTTTCTGCACCTCACAATGTTATGTAAAGACTAAACTGTACCTATTATTACTTTAAAATCCTAAAATGCACTTGAACTGTATTTATTTTTTTCATTCTGAATTATGGAATCTGAAAAAAAAAATAGATTCACACTTCTGGTAAAATTTCGGATCCACTAATCCGTAACAAAAATATGCATTCTGGATTCAAAAATCCATAATTATAAAAAAATATTCCAGATCCACCAATCCGTAACTGAATTAGGCTTTCGGATTCAGCAATCCAAAAATCAATAATTTATGCAAAATTTGTTTCCAGAACACCCCTCATCCAGAAAAAAAAAATGATTCTCTGGACTGTTAAATCCGTAGCACATTCCCAGATTCCGATTTTTGGTAACCATGGTGTCCATTTTTAAATAAAAGATCAAGACGGGATTTAGAAAATTTTGGAGGTACAGGAAGAAAAATGTAGAAGTCCAGGAAGAAGAAGATAAGTGATATTGAGGCTGGGCCTGTTTGGAAAGGTGACCCGTAGGTATCTCCATTTTGCTGTTTTATTGAGTTATAAGGAATTGAGGACAAATTCTTCTATAACTCCATAGTTTATTCTCGCACTCCATATTTTTTAAATACCAAAATATTCTCCATTCAATTATAGAATTTAGAATACAAATTTTGTATTCTAAATAAATTTGGAATAATTTAAATTTCAAATTGTAGAAGTTTAAATACAAAATTTATCGAACAGTCATTTGTATTTTTATTTTGAATTCTAAAATTCAGAATATAAATTTGTATTTTAGACCATATAATTCAAAAAAAAATTGTATTGCGAATTTCAATGAAAGAAATGAAGAGGGTAAAATTACGCGTTCACTTCTTTCCCGGAGATGCAAGAAAAAAAAAACATGGAGTTACATAGAAATGGGGGAAATTGAGTAGTGTAACAGAATGTTCGAAGGCTTGATTTAAAATTTGTGCAAAAGGAATCTTGAGTGGGAAATGATATGATATGATAGGAGATAAAAACAAGGGACAAAAAATTGGAGTGGTGCCAAATAAGATTGTGTTGTGACATGAGCAGTTTCAGGTGTGTGATGCTTGATGCTGCCAAATTCATTTGCTCCATGCACCAAACCCTACTTATTAGGTCACTGTTCGGCAATTCAATCATCCAAAACCAAATCTTGCTTCTTGCTTCTCCATAATCATTTTCCCTACTAATAAAACTTCCTCCACTTATCCCAATCATATTTATTAAATACTTCACATATTCTTATTTTATGCAAACATTCATACCATATAATCAAAATTTCTCATCAAACTTCTTTATAAATTAAAACATTATTTTCATGTGACTTTTATATAAAATTCTGTTCTGGATAGATTATTTTGTGTATTTTTCTAAGAATTTTTCTTAAAACTTATTCTAATGTTGATTATTTATCATCCATAGTTAACTCAGTTAAACTTTTCAAAGCATATAAAACTTCATTTTCAATTTTCACATGTAAAATCACTTTCGTTTTTTCATAGCCAATCTAATATTTTTAGACGACATTTTCTAAAACTCTTTTATACGAGAATTTAGTAATGGTCCATGACTACCTCTCAAATGTGGTATAACGACTAATTATATTGCACGGAAGAAAAATAATATAAAATTTAAAAGTGATATTTAATTAATTCAATCCCAAATTGGGTTTGATTAAATGTTATACAAATCAATTTTTAAACTTAATATAAAGCTTTCCTAAAACAATTGTTTGTAATATTTGTGCCAGTAACTTATTTTAACTAGGTATTCATTTGCTATTATTTTCGTCATTATTATCTTCTTCGTCATGCTACTATCATTTTTGAATAAATTCTTTTTAATATTTAATTATCATTGTTTTTTTTGCAAAGAAATATATGTACACTGTTAAAGCTATCAAAGAACATTTATCATCTCAATCACTGTTAGAAAATCATTTAGGTTCTAATTTTTTTTCAATGAAAGTATTGAAGAGTGTAGCAACGTTGCGTGAAGCTAAGTAGATGAAAAGGAAAATTATAACTTTACTTCTGTAACTTGTTTGTTTGTTTCAGTTTAATTCTCTAATTGTTGTTGACTTTCATTTTAATTTTAAAATTTTACAAGTCCATTTTTTTATATCGGCTTCAACTAATTAATAACAATGTCTTAACATTAATACTGTCATTAAGTTGTAATCCTTTTGTCTCTAGCACTTTAATTTGCAAATGTTATAAATTGTTTCTATCAATAAACAAATATTACACTACAGAAAAATTAGTTTTTATAAAAAAAAATAATTATTATATTGACTAAATTAGAAATATTTTTATTAATTTAATTCTCAAACATTTGGTGAGTTTTAAGTTTTTTTTTCATGAATAAAAAAATAGAATTTAAAAAAATGTTGGCTTTCAATTGGATTGGTTAGATGTGGAACAAGTGCTAATTTTCATAAAGAAAAAAAAATATGTCATATTATTGGTTGAAATTTATGAAAAAAAGAGTATATCAACTTCAATATCGATATTACTTTTCATTTAATAAATCTCCTATAGTTTATTGGTTTTAACAATTTTTAATCAATGAAATAAAAAATTGTTAAAGATTATGTTTTAATAATTTATCTCATGAAATGAATAATAAAGGTTTCCTAACACACGCTTTAGGTTTAAAAGGGAGAAACCATGTTTTCTAACTTACAACTTTATTATTTATAAAATTTTCTTAATTTTATAAATATTTTCTAAATTAACCTTAATCATATATAATAGAGATAATGTGGAAATTTAAATATGTTTTGAGATGAATGACATTGAATAAGATTAAGTTAATACAAAATTATTTTATTAAATATAAACTAATCTTAGAAATAAAAATAATTAGTTACCACACAATGACTAATGTATAAATTAAAATATTATTAGTATATAAATTAGTTTTATATTAATAAAAAATTATAAATTAGTTTTTAAATTTGTATTTAATATTATATTACACTGCAAGAAAATCATGAAATAGAAATCAATTTTAGAGACAAAAAATAATTAGTTGATATAGTGACTAAATTATAGACTATTTTATAAACTAAAAAAGTTGTGGTTTCTAAATTAGTTTCTATTATTATTAAATGGTTTCTAAATTGGCATCTAATTAGAATCTAAATAAATGGTAGTTAAAACCTTAGGAGCTAATTAGATACCAATTTAGAAACTATTTAACAATAATAGAAACTAATTTAAAAAAAAAATAGTCTATAACCACAAATTATTTTTTGTTTCTAAAATTGGTTTATATTTCATGATTTTCTTGTAGTGTAACTATTTTATTTTAAATTAGTTTTTATAGTAATTATTATAATCTAGAGTAATTGATATTTAAAACCTTAGTTAATATTAGATAATAATTAAAAACTAATTTATAATTTTTTATTAATAATAAAAAATAATTAAATATTAGATATTAATATTTTTTATTTATAAAATAGTATATAAATTAGTTAATATAATAAATAATTATTTTATTTTTTAAAAATTAATTTCTATTTAATATTTTTTATATTTTATATTTAAATTTTTAAAAAATAAACACTTTTTTATTATATTTAAGTTTAAAGGGAGTTATATTTTATTCAAATATTGCTATAAAAGCTTTAAGCATTGCGTTAGTTTATTTGCAAGGGTGGGAAGGTAGTTTTTGACTACTTGATTTTATTGAAGAAAAGAAAGTTGGAGTCATTATAATTGTTTTGAAATAATGAAGAATAACTTCAATGGATATGTGATTTTTTTTTTTTTCAACTTCTAGTTCTTATATAACATTAAAGTTCTTATGAATGGTAAGATCGATGCATGAACAAGAAGACAATGAAAATTGTTGAGTATTTAAAAGTTAGAAGAGGAAAATAAAACAAACATTAAACCAAACAAAAATATTCAAAGGTGTTATCGGCACTAGATTAAATTAATGAAAACAATTAGTTTATTGGATGTTTAAAAGCTAAGAAGTTCAAAATAAAAAGAAAAATAAATGGTAGAAATTGATATTAAAAAAATAAAAGTTAGAGAATGAAAATACTATGTTTTTTTTAACAAATAAAAATTATTTATATTTAAAAAATCCTAAAGTATATAATAAGGATATTAAAAAAACATGTAAATGCATTATTTATCATATCCAGCAGGAAATGTAGTTATTGGACTTGCATCTCATATTCTGCCATGTGTTTGATAAAGATTGATCACCTGCAAAACTTTGTAGCCAAAATTCTTATCAATTTATACAATCGACAAAAAGACAAGTCATTCGATATTTCACAATCAATGTTGTCTTATCTTTTATTAGTTTGTCTTCTCTTCACACTAATAATTTAATTAAAACAATATTTTATATTTTCGTTACAAAATTCAATACATAAAATAATCATCCGGATATACATGTGGTTTTTGCATCAATATTTTAATAATTTAATTAAAACAATACTTTATATTTTCGTTGCAAATTCAATACATAAAATAATCATCTAGAAATGAAGAAGTGTAAGTATGAGAGAAGTTCAGTATAAAAATAAAACTTAAATAGTTTCAAGCATAATTTCAGTTATTTTTTTTTGTATTATATTGCATTTGTGTTTCACCTAGATAACTTTAATTACATTCTAATCTTATATTGATAGTGTTTAGACAATACTAATACAATCTTCTTCATTGTTAGAGATTCGTGTTATTAGGAATAATGACATTTTAGTATATAAATAAGTGCAAACATTTTATGAATCGATTTTATGAGTTAAAAGTAAAATTTATTTTTTAATATGATATAAAATTCATTTAAAGTCTATTATAGTAAAAGTTTATTGAATTTATCAAGTCATTTGTGATCGGACATTTATCGCATTATAGTTATAAGAATATTTCATAATATATAAGTTTATCAACTTTATCTTTGAACTAATTTTACAAAGTTAAATTATATTTAAAATTCACTTACTAGTATTCATTTCAATTTTTTTTGTTTAAAGTCGTTAAATGCATTTGCCAACTTTTTAATTTGACATTTATTTATAAATCATGGATTACACCTATTATTGTCCACTCTAATAATAATGAAAGTGAATTACAATATTTGAATGCAAATATATGTAAAGAAAAAGTAAGATAAGGAATAGTGATCACGTGAAAATGCAGCAGTTTGGCATATGAAGGTGGTATTAATTAGAAAATATTGGAGAATCGATTTGCTAGGAACTCACTGTCCTCAACATATTTTTCATGAGGATAAAACCTTCTGTATGTAGATGTAGAGTGGTCCAGAGTCTATTGTGCTACAAAGCAAAATCAACCGTCACAAATACTTATCTTCTTGAAATATCGTTATGATATCGTTACAGTGTGAATGCACCCTCTTTCTTTTTTGAAAATATTCCATGTTCACATGCGAAAAGAGTTTCTTCAGAAACTAAAGCCTGTGATGCATATTAATTGCTGAAAGGAGAGTGAAGTAAAGGAAGATGGCAAAAACAATGTTCATATTCTGTTCTGTTCCTACTTAATTATGATGGCATCAATTTTGTATCTTTCTCCACTCGTGCATGCGGATCATCGTGAGAATCTTTTGAGATCATTACCTATTCTCATGCCACTTTTTATACACACTACCCTAATATATTGTACTCCCTCAGACAAAATAATTACTACACTTTGAGATCATTGATGTGATATACCTTCAGCCTATAGTTTTCAGACGCATGAAGTGATTCTAAAGTTGAGCTCAATGTTTAAGTGATTGGTAGCACTTTTTATATTGAAACTCTTTTTGCTGCATTTCAACAGTTTAGATCTTTGCTATATTCAAAAAAAAGCCAAAAGCTTCACTCATTTTTGTGGTTGAAAAGGGAACACCTCCTATGGAAAGGTAGCAAGGTTTTGCAGGATCCAGCAGATGGGTCCATTGCTTTCCCGCTAATTTCAGATCTCATTTCAATACACTACTGTCACTAATTTAAAACATCTTTGGTCAGGGTTAATTTTTTTTAAGTGGATTGTTGGAATATTAAGATGTTTATGTTTTTTTTTATATATGAATTCATAATTTTAAAAATGATTTATATGTATATATTGTTTATTGTTGATAAATAAAAATAAAATTTTAAGATATTTTTTTTATGTTAATACTTTCTTAGGGTTTTTTACCATAATGAAGTTGTTTTTATTTATTTTTTTACCAAAATGGGATTGTTTAAAAATATTTACAAATTTAGACAAGTCGTGCGGCACGACTTCATATACACAAATCGTTTTAATTTGACACGACTCTGCCATGTGATACTAAAGTCGTGCCAACTTGACACAACTTATGTCTTGTCATACTGAAGTCGTGTCATGTCATAATTTTTTTTAAAAATTTTATTATTTATATATGGGATAGTAAGTTATGTAATGTTAAAAATTAATTTGTTAAAAATTCACTTTCTTACTTATACTATTTAGCTTCTCAAACAATACATAGAAAAAACAGATTAGTCAGTCAACTTTCAAAGAACATATATTATGTGTAAAATATTAATATTCCTTTATTATTATAATTTCTGTGCTACGTTATTTAAAGAATATAAATATATAATAAACAAGTGTCTTTTTTTCCTGCACTTCTTTCATGCACATATATAATATTGAATCTGTTCTTCACGCTTATACCATGGAAAGTTCTCAATATTTTATGTTTAATTTTATTTTGCTGCAATATATAGGTCTTATTTCATTTACTAGAATTTTTTATTGGTATAGATTTATTTAGTTTTCGATTGTGTACGAAGGTTTGGTGGTTTTATTTTTTTAGGTATTTTTGTTGAATTTGAGTTGATGGTAAGGTTTTAACAGTTTTGAGTATGACAGTTAATATCTATATAGGTTGGATCATTCTTTAAATAGTTTATATTTTTTTTTCTGATAAAAAAAATATAATTACAATTATGTGTCCTAAAAATTCTATTATCGTATCTTTGAAAATTTAACATCAATTTATTCCATTTAATTTTGATATCACAAAAATCCCATACTTGTTTTCCTATCTTTACCATTGAGACATTGGAGTTTTTCACTCATTCCATAATTGATCATCTCAATCATTATATTCCTTATTTCACCCAAAAGTCTTAGATAGGATTTTGTCAATGTCGTTAATCAGTGTCAATAAAACTCCTTGATGATAAAAAAAAAAAAAAATTCCTTTATTTTTTTGTTAACTTTTTATTAAGACTTTAGTGTTCATTTATAACAACAAATATTCTTAAGAAAAAAGTAGAAATATGAACACATTAAAGAACAGTTTTTGTTGAGTCGAAGTTAAGAAATTTTAAAAGGAATTTTGGATAAGTTGATGGAAGAAATGATCTTTGAAACAGAGCTTTGAAGTTTATTTTACTAGGATAATAACTCAAAAGGAAAATAAAAAAGAAGCACAGCAAAAAAAAAACTGAAAAAGAAAGTAAACGATAAAAATATTACCATAATTTACGACAATTTTCATTAAAAATTGTGGGAACTTAATCGGAGATTATAAAAGTTCCTTGTTAGAAATTATTATAGTATGTCAATAAATTCTATTAAAAACAAACATTCAGTGCTGTTTTTTTTATAGTAAGAAAATCAATAAATAATTTTAAAAAAAAATTCTATTATATTTATTGAATTAGATATTATTTTATAAATTAAAAAATTATTGTTATTTAAAATGATTTTTAAATTAATATCTAATATTAATTATCAAAAATAATTTCATTTATTAATTATTTTAGATTCTAAATTAGTTTTTAATAATTATTTTTTATCAAAATTAGTTATTTAATAAAAAAATAGTTTTTTTTTGTGTTTCTCGATTGTTTGCTTACAAACTTTGTGTGAATACACAAACTTTTACAGGAAAAAAACACTCCAACAGTTTTTTTAAAATTTATTTCCTATTTCTTTAATTTGAATTTTAAAATATATTTATTTTAAATATTAAAAAATATAAAACTGAATTAGTTTTAAATGTTAGAACTTATATTTGGTCAATATATTCAAAGCCTCACATAATTTAAAAATGGATGCCAGAGATAATTTCTGTGTATAAATTTTCCTTAACTAATTAAGGCATTAATCATGATATAAATGGATGAAGTTTAAAATAGAATTGTTTTGATGAGAAGTAGGATCCAATCGAAATTATTGAATAAAAGTATTGGTTTTTATTGATTAAAGTGTAAAATATGATAAGAAGAAGAATAGTAGAAGGGTATTAGAACATTGAACACGTCATGTGACTTGGGTATGGTAGAAGATCTATTGGTAGATGCTGCTACCAAATTTCTAGCCTCACAGAGCCTTTACCTTGACTTGACATTACATCTTTCTACATCATACATCTTCAATTCTTCTTCCCATTTTTATTATACCCACACGTGTCAATTTTACCTCAATTACCACACTATCATCAAAACCTCAATTTATTCTTAAAATACTTTTTTATTGTCAATTATTTAAAATATTCATTGGAAATTCAAATAAAGTTAATTTAAAATATTTGTAAGATTCAGAGATAATTTTATAAATATGATGTCATTAAATTTCGATGTCTTTTTTAGAATAGAAGAATATGTGTGTGTTATGCTCCTTGAATATGTTTCATGATAAAGTATCATTGGAGCTTTTGGACTTTGAATAAAGTGATCCATTAAAGTTTTCTGCCACAAAGTTCCAAAGGGAAGAAGAAGTGAGATTATTTTCCTTTTTTATCTTCTTTCAAAATTTTACTACTCTTTCAACCCCACTTACAAACCTAACTCAATATAACTTAAAAACATATTAAATTCAATTATTTTATTAAATTAAAATATTGATAATTAATTAGATATTAATTTAAAAATTATTTATTAATAACAATAATTAACTTAAAAATAATATTTTTTTTAATTTCTAAAATAATATCTAATTTAATCAATATAATAACTAATTATTTTTTATCTCTAATATTATTTTTTATTTAATAATTTCTTTTGTAATGATTCTAATTTAGTAACATAAAAAATTTATCAAATGAAAATTAATTTTAAAAATAAAAAATTAATTAGTATATATGTTAACTAAATTAAATATTATTTTAAAAATTAAAAAAAATATTAATATTTAATATAATTTTATTATTCATAACTAGTTTTTAAATTGATATCTAATTAGCTATTAGTTTTAACTATAAAAAATTTAGCTACAAACTCTGTAGCTAATTAAATATCAATTTAAAAATTATTTATTAATAATAAAAATTAATTTAAATATTTTATTTTTAGTTTATAAAATAATATATAATTTATTCACTATAACAAATAATTATTATTTATTTAAAATTTATTTTTATTTAATAATTTTTTTAAGTGTGAAAAGAATACTTTTGAAAGAAAACTATATTTTTGAATAAATATCATACCTTTTCAATTGAAAACATGTATTGTTAAAATTAAGAATAGTCAGGTATTAGAGAATATGTTACTGATCTTAGTATAAAACGGTTATATTTACAGGTAAAATTTGTCTCATGAGATGCTTCTTCTAACCTCCATACATGTGCTTGATGGCAGGTTTATTTAATGGATATATATATTTAATTTCTATGTATTGTTAATATAGGTAAAAAAAAAGTTTATATCATCAACTAATAAACATTGATACCCGTGGAAACACGTACATGTCTATGTGTACATTTTTAAAAAAAATTATTATTATTATTATTATAATAATAATTATTGAAGTAAAAATATATTGTTACATTATAAATATTTGTTTATAAAAATATTTATAAAATAAATTAATTTTATAATTTTATTATGATTTTTTTTTCTTGTATAGGTATTCTTTACTGTGTATTTTAAAAAAAACAGTTACTTAGATAATGAGATGGTAAGAAATTATTTACATAAAAAAAATAGTTAGAAAGAACAATCCTCTATTAAAGTTATAGATAACTTTTAAATTAATCATTATAAAAATATTCATGCAACTGGTATTCCTTCTCCAACCCAATATATAGTTTGATTGGCTTAGGAATTGATAAAATAAAAAGAAATTTCCCTTTGAAAGATGTGTGGCAAGTGGTTTATATGATTTGAGTTTAAGTTTTTATATTAAACAAGTAAAAAAAGTGTATAAATTGATGATGGCCTCTAGAAAGATAGATTAAAAAAGTATATGTATTGACTTTTAATATATTATGCGTCTCCAAATCAAATTAATTAAATTAAACCAAATTTGATTGTGACTCATAACATTTTTTTTAGAATGAGTAATTTTTACTAGAATCACTACCATTGCCAAATAGGGCTACCGTAAAGGACAAAGCAATTTTTATTCTGATTATTAATGTAATTACATATAAAAAAATACACATAATTCATAGCTTCTAATCAAGAAATTAGACTTTATAGATAAAGTTTTTACTCTAATTATTAAAAATTAATAATTTTAAGAAACTAACTAATGAAACCTTTCTAAATAGTAATTATTATTTTTCTAATTAAACCTTTAGAATAATATTTTAGAATAATTAATGTTTCCACTTCAAATATATTGAAATAATTTTTAATCTTTAATCAATTATCGCATTCAAAATATTATTTGTTTTTTAAACTCAGAATAACGTCATAATAAGAAAATGTATTTAAAACATCTTTATTTATATATTTTTTTTAGTATTTTAGTTTCTACCATCAATAAGATAAATATTTATAACTAAAATTTATAATAATAGATGTTTTTAAATATACAAATTATATTATAACAAATAATCATTATAAATAAATATTTTAAACATATAAATTATATTTTCTTTATGATAACAATTGTGATATAAGATTATTTTCAATCTTTTGCTCTTTTTTAAAAACACGAGTTTCCTTTAAGAAATACATATAAAAAGAATATATTGAAAAAAATAAGAGATCGAGAGAATTTTTTTAATGTGAAAAAGCACATAAAAAAGTATATATGAAAAAGAGAAAAGACACAAGAAATCATGGAAACTAGACAAATCTAAGAGAAAAAGATTCAGAGAAGAGAAAGGTAGATGAACCAAATCCTGGAGAATTCAGATCCTATAAAACTTAGTCCACCATACAAGAGAATTATAAATAAATATATATATATATATATATATATATTTGGAATTATCAAGATTTTTTAGTATTTATTAAATTAAAACTAAAATTAAAAGAAAATATATTGAATATATATTATGTAACTGAATATGAAGGATAAGACTACTAAACGTAAGAAAAATTGATTTAAAACGTTATCATAAAAGAATGATTCAAACCCTAAAAGCACTATAATTTAAAATAGAGATTGAAGTTTATAATGTTTGAGTGAATATGGCACTAACTCTTTAATATCCTCGACATGAAAGTGAAATCTAACTACAATTAATAGACATTGTCGCAATTGGTGTATAAGTATTGACTATATTTATGAAGAATTGTTTTTCCAACAACTTTATGAGAGATGAGAGATATAGTGATACAAAATTGCACCACCTAGTACGGGCACTACTACTGCTACCAGCCTTTTGTTTTTCTATTTTCAGAATCTATCCAAAATCAACATCGAAAGAAACATCTGCAAGAATGAGAAGAGTATGTTCCTCCCACTTTTATATATATATATATATATATATATATATATATATATATATATATATATATATATATTCTATATTTCCAATAATGAACTTTCTAACCAAAATTAATGTAAACTTTATCTTGTATGATGAGTATTTTATCTTGTAAGATAACTATTTGACAAATTATTCCTCCATCTTCTTATTTTCTTTTACAATTATATATTAACTGAAAAAAAGTTGGTTTTAATTTTTTTTAAAATTTTAAATAATTCTATATGAAGTATAATCTCACATTCCCTTATAATTGCATATCTTTATTTTCAATGTAACTATTACAGTAAATGAATATTCTTTGTCTGATGTGATGCTTTAATGTAGCGTAAGTAATCGCACGTAATCGTAATGAAAAAAGAGAGGTTTTGATGAACCCTAATTGTAGAGAAAAATAAATATAAAAGAAACTTTTATTCACTTGTACATTAGAGAGTAAAATACATTGTGTATATATAAGAAAAAGATTAAGACCTAGCTGAAACAGAAAAAGGAAAGTTGGGTCAAACAAACAAAGCCCAATAATTTAAAATAGAAAATTAAATATATTAACACCCCTCAAGCTGGGGA
>Ga0123342_1007442_pt1 | contig 14442 bp, 6 predicted proteins | sample Turbeawhitnodule_FD_89960 | JGI IMG/M metagenome (GOLD analysis project Ga0123342, IMG submission 89960) | Root nodule microbial communities of legume samples collected from Mexico - Turtle bean Mexico white nodule | ecosystem: Host-associated > Plants > Roots > Nodule | place: Mexico: Nepantla...
TTGCTGTGCTCGGAGATTAGGCTAAATTGGCCGAACTCCGTTAACAATTTTCTGGTGTGTTTTTTCCTCTTTATCTCTTTTATTATTCTGCTCTGTTTATTCAATATTATTTGTCGGGTAGCTCTGTTAGGATTATGTTTTAGTGGGGAAATTACCCGTTTTTCCGAACATATACTTCCTAAAAAAACTTATCATTTAATAATGGATTGTTGATATGTAGGTGTTCTAGGTTCCATTTTTCTGTAACAACAATAACTAATAAAACCCTTACAAAAAAGTAAGTTTGACCACTGGTGAAAAAGTGGTATAAGAAATCAATCCTAACATGTTGCGTGTAGCCTTTGTCAATTGAAGAATCAAAATTTTGTATTTCAATTTGAAAACTAATATGTTCCTATGACATATTTACCTTCAGGTAAAGGAGCTAAATCTCAGTATTATTAACTTCCAAATCCTTGATCTATTGAGTCATACTATCTTTCCATTTAAGGTAAGGTACTGTATTGTTCGAACGTGCTCGGATCCTCAACCCAAACACTTAAGTGTAGTAAGCTCGGTTAGACAGGTTATGTGAGAAATACCCAGCTCGGCTTGGGGATGGTATGGACCCAATGACACGTTATGAGGTCAACCCAGATGTTTGGTAGTCTATATGGAAAGAAAAATTAAAGTAAAAACAACAGAAGGAATAACTGAATTAGTTAAAGTGTATATATATTTTAAATGCAAATAAAAGTTGTTAGGGATGATGTGGCATTGTACCAAAAAATAAAAGGTACACGTTAACAGAATGTACTTACCGTGAAATTATATTGTTATTATTGAGATTATATTCCTGTTGTTGAAATAATATTCTGGTTGATGAAAATCGTTGAAGGAATGTTTATAAAAGGGGTTTAAGACCCTGGGTAAAGGTTAGTTTTTCTAAATCCTATATTGATACAAATTGATAGCTTGAATACTCTTAAGACTTGATCGTCGAGGTGTGATCAACAGTTGGAGCCCCCTTTGTCACAAAGCGTCTTCTGCTCAGTTCAACACCCCAAGCAAAGTTGCTTCAGCTTGGAGTCACTTCCAAGTCCGACCGATGTTAACAGGCAATAACAGGTACTACATAATGATAGAATTGAGACTCGTAAGTAGTGGAGTATGATTGATAAAGGTTTTGTATTTTGGACTAAGTTTGTCCAAAAAATGAAAATTTTGAATGGGACAAGTATGTGAGGTGTTAAAGCACTCATAGTTAGAAAAATAAGAGAGTTTCTTAAACACTCTCGATGATAAGCAAAGGCTTCAAATTCATCAATTAAGGAGCAAGAATAATTAGAAGAAGCCCTTCCTTGAAAGTAAAAATTGCTTCATGAAAAAACATACCTTTTAAGTAAGGAATTGTTTAGTCTCTAGATTGTATAATTTGTATCCTTTATAGTCTTTAGGATAGCCGACAAAGATGGATGGAGTGGCATGATGAGTAAATTTGTTTTTATAGAAGGAAAAATTCCTCCATAAGTCAAACACTTTAAAGCTATTAAAGAGTGATAGTCTAAGTTTGGATCCATACAAAACCTAGTAAAGTAATTTATGTTATAGTACTAAAGAGGCAACCTTGTTAATTAGAAAGGTAGTGGTGAAAACACACTCCCCTCGGAATTGGATTAGAAACTTGAATTAAAAAATAAAAATTGAGTTACATTCAATAGATGTTGATGTTTTTTCTCAACTGTTGAGTTTTGTTGAGGTCTCTCCGCATAAGAAAATTGGTGTTGAGTGCCTTGTTCTGTTGGGAAATTAGCAAGAGCAAACTTTTTTGCATTGTCAAACCTAAAATACTTAACCTTGACCCCAAACTGAGTTTTAACCATTTGAAAATAATGTTTTATAATATTAGCAATTTCAAATTTGTGTGTGAGAAAAAAATCCAAATAAAGCAACTACAATAATCATAATTAAGGTAGAAAAGAACATTATAAAGCACTAGTATATAAGAAATTTAAATAGTGTCAAAAATTATTGTAAGAATAATATATTGGGTAATATAAGAGTTTTATCATTGATATATATGTAAGATTGAAAATATGAGAGAGAATGACTAAGACGAGTATTGACACATGAATCAATAAGTCATTTACTTTTAAACAAATGATTAATAGTAAAAGCAAAAAATAACTAAACAATTTAAAAAAAAAAAAGAATAACATCTATGATAGACATAATCATACTATTAGGAGCAATCAAATGCGATACATTAGAGTTTTCATCCATGACATCCATGGGAGAAGTAAATTATTAGAATGAATGTGAAAAAATCACTTATGATATTATTGACTTTAAGTCTAACTTAACTAAACCCTACAAAATTGACTTGTAAAGTTATGCTTGCATTTATATATGATAATTTTATCTTAACTTCAGTCAATATAAAATCTTCAACATACTCTCACATCATGAACTCAACGTCTGAGAGAGCATGCAACTAAATATGAATGGTAAGTAACACAATAAATCAACAAACCTATTAGACTTTAAAATCATATTAAAATGAAAAAAAAATCATTAAGTCAATATGATGTTTACATGTGAGATAATATTATATATAGTAGCAATATACTAACAAAGCAAATAATAAGATAGAGAAAAAATGATAATATATAATATGTATAGTGTATAGAAAATAAAGTAATTAATAATATATAATATCAAACTATATCTGACTCTAATAATTAAGTCACCTCAATGCATTATGTTACTTCTATTACTTAAGGACGTTGGCAAAAAATACTACATCCACTCATGTTAAAAAAGTTGACCAAATTAAAATCTTTCAAAATAATAAAATAAAATTGAAAAATTCAAGTAATATTAACACACCATAATATGTTAAGTTTAACAAATAAAATATATTACCTTAAAAGTCATTTTCAATCTTTTCCAACTCACCAAAAAAAAAGTCCACTCTAATGTTCTTCTGGTTTTACTTTTTCCCTTTTTTTTCTTATAATCTGAATAAAGCATGAATATGTCATTAATTTTCTATCCTTTTATTCGGCCATTAATTATTCGGCTACTATGCCATCAATGAATATGTCTCATTACATGTTTTTTTCCCAATAGCATTAAATATATCTCACGTCAAGGGATAATTTATATTATATTACCCTTTTTTCTTATATATATGTAAGTTTCATTCAAATATTTTCTTAATAAAGCTGATTTAGTTTATAAATAGTACTAGATATCAAGAATTTAATAAATTTAACTCGATTAACAATAATTTTGGCTAAGAAAATGTTTATATTATAGCAATACATTAATAAAAAACAACTTTATATATATATGTATATATATATATATTACTACTAGTACTATTTTTTTAATATTTATATACTAAAATAAATCATTAAATAAAAAATAATTTTAAAAATAAAAATAATTAGTTATTATACTAAAATTTTAAAGACTCAAAATTAAATTAGTATTTAATTAATTACCAATATTTTAGCTACCAATTATTTTAGATTTAAAAATTAGTAACTAATTATATATTAATTAATTAATTATATAATAATTTAAAAATTAGTTTAGATATTAACAATTTTTTAATTTTAAAATAATATTTAATTTAATCAATCTAATATTTTATTTTTAAAATTGATTTTTATTTAATATATTGAATTAATGTTTTTTAGTTTTTTTTTTTACCAATCCATGTTTAAATGTATATGATGGTTGGATATATTATTATAATATGAATATAAGAAAGGGACATTATAGCTAGGGTTGAACTTCATTTTCTTTGCATTCAAAGTTAGATAGGGCATTTAAGATTGAACTTAATTATTCCAAACACTTTACCTTTCTGGTTGGTAGATAGATGCACCACCCAAAACAACCCATTCCTGCTCTCAAATTTTTTCAACTTCTTCAACAACCAATGCGTATTCAAGAAAGAGTATAAGAATAATATTTTAATAATCTAACTTTTTTATATCTTTTTCAGGCACAATAACTTTGGTTTTGTTTAATTTAATTTTCTTAATATTTATTGCCCAAAGTGTGCATGAAAAGTATTTATTCATAATTGTTCCAACTATTTTTTAATTGTATTTTTTTTTACGGTAAAAAATTTGGACATGTAGGTGGAAAAAAACATATGTTAATTATAGCAGTTATTATACTGTTGTTAGAGCACAAAATTAAATTATACAACAAACTCATAATCCAACTATCTTTTAAAGGAATTTATTCACTTTATTTTTTGTTGAACTTGAGTTAGACTATAATACATTTTTAAACTAAATTCATATTAGAGTATCTTAAATTTAGTTAGATTAAAATAATTTTCTGTTAATTAGAGTCCTTAACACTGCAAGAAAATAATTAAATAAAAAATATTTTTAAAAAATAAAAATAATTAATTAATATAATAATTATTTATTTTTTATCTTTAAAATTTAACGATTTTATTGTATTAATACATTGATAAGTGATGAAAAATCTTGAAAAGGTGTCAAATAAAAGTTATTTAATGTTTTGCATTGCACAAGATTATCTTGACAGGTTCATGAAGGCTTTCAACTACTCCAACTAACAAATTTCAATTCTATCTTACCATTCTCCAAAACCATATCCTAATAGTTGACCCTCTAATATTTAATAAATGTATCTATCTGTGGTTTAATTGGTTTGTGTTTTTATTTAAAATGTTTATTATAATTTGTACCCAAAAAATATTTAATGTAACTGAATGTTTATACAAGTTAGATATAATTTATAATATAGGAACACGTTTGGTTTAAATATTTTTTGGATTTTTGTATTTATATTAATGGAAATACATACTGTCTTATACATATATACCGAATAAATTAAATATTTTGGTTGAATAAATTGTGTTAGATGTATTCATTTTGCCATACACGTATCAGCGTAATTAAAACGTAGATGATAAATCATTTGTATTCTCTACAATAAAAAGCAAGTTGAAGGATTAAAAACATATTAAAAAGTATTTTAGAGATAAATCAAAAGAAACAACGTAATATTAAAGAAAAAATATACAAATAAATATTTTTCAGAAACTTAAACTATAATTTCATAATTCATTATTTACTATAATCTATATTTTTTTCTTTTGCGTATTTATTTAATTTCATAGGTTAATCTTTATATCTTATAATATATTTTTATATTAAGTTATTTTCCCTCACCAGAAATACGTCTATGTATATTATTTATATAGATAATATAGTCTATATATATTATATAGGATATTGCAAAACATAGGAACTATAAAGTTTCTAAAGGAATATATGTACAAAATTTGCATTTAACTAAAAACACTTATAGTTATCTGATCATATTCTAACTATAAAATATAATTACAAATAATATAAAATTTATTATTTATAAAAGATTTAAAATTTTTTTTACAATAAATTAATTTTTATTTTTAATTTAAATTTTAAATTTATTGTGTAAAATGATTATTGAAATGAACCATTATAAATTTTATTATAATATTTACGTCGAAGAATTATAAGTATACATTAATAATCCTTCAATAATTTTTTTATTATAAATATTCAGATATATTATTAAACTTTAAGTTAAAAACAAAAATTAATTTCATATTAAAATAATAAAGAAAACATATTTAATCCTCGATAAATCATATCCACAAAACTCATTTTATAGAAGGATAGTATAACAGTCATGTACTTGAACTACTACTAATTAATATTTTATATCATAATTTTGTAACTTTACATATATTAGTTTTATTTTAATATGCTTTTAAAAGAATGAGGTAAAATACTATTTTCCATTCATTATGATTGTTATTTATTGGTCTTTTTCTCTTGTGGCATGAAATTTGAGGATTTGGTATTGGAGAAAATAGAACAAGCATTTGCAGCTGAAAGTAATAAAGATTTGGGTGGTGAACCAACAGGAACCAATTTATCTACTTTATTACTTTTGTTGCCTACTTCAACCACATTTCATAAATTAAAATATTTCGTTTAAATCATTTCATTTTTTTAAATAATTATTCTTCTAAATTTAATAAAATATTTTTTTTTAAAGAAACGTGTTAAATATGTTCAAAATTTGTTATTTTTAAAACTTTAAAAAATAAAATTTAGATCCAATTCAGTGTTAAATAAATAATTTTAAAATTAATTTTTCACCTATTTATTTACTATAATTTGATTATCTTTGATGAAATGTGAAATTTACAGCACATTTATTCATTTTGAGGAATCAACATATTATACATGCCATTTAAGGAGGATCTATGAGTATTACAATAAACTCAACTAACTTAACTTTAATAAACTTAAATTTATATTTACTTATATATTATAATTTTACCATATTTATAATCAAGATAAAATATTTAACAAAATTAAATATATATATTTTTTTAAATAATTAATGATTTTAAATTATTGAAAAAAGTTTATATAAATTTAAAAAATAAGAAAATAATTATTTATTTTACAAGGTATACATTCAATAAATTTACCTTAAACATAAATACGCTATACAGTAAATATTTCAGAAGTGATAGAATGAGACTTAAAAAATAAATTAAAAATGAATTATTATTTATATTTAATAAATGAACTTTTTATTTACTTATTAAGTTAAGAAATACTGAAACGTTTAAAATTTATGTCATGTCAATGATAAAAATTTATAAGATCTCGATATTAAATTTATAATTTAAAGATGTGCAAATACATATATTTGATATATTTTAAACAAATTATTATTTTTATTATAATATTTAATAAGTGAAATTATATTTTAAAGGAAAAAATGTAAACACATTTAATATGTTTTTTCACCTGTAACAAGTGACAACCAATTAAATGAGAAAGATAAAAATCGTAGTTAATGTAAGAAATAGTGAAGGATAATTTCGTAATTCAACTCCGCAGAATCAACATTTAAAACTCAGCTTTACCCACTCTTCGTCATCGTTCTCTCTGCAACTGCAATATTCATTCACAGCTGTCACGCGTGAGGAAAATGGCGACAGCGAGACGAAACTTCCCGTCGATAACAGAATGCAACGGGACCAAGTCGTCGCCGCCGGAGTCCGTTGCCGCTGACCTCGACGGCACGCTCCTCATCTCCAGCAGTTCATTCCCGTACTTCATGATGGTCGCCGTCGAAGCCGGCAGCCTTCTCCGCGGCTTCATCCTCCTCCTCGCCGTTCCGCTCATCATCTTCGCGTACCTCTTCATATCCGAATCCCTCGGCATCCAGATCCTCATCTTCATTTCCTACTCCGGCCTTAAGATCCGTGACATCGAACTCGTCTCACGTGCGGTGCTCCCTAGGTAACAGACTGACTCACACATTTGCTCGCATTCTCACATGCGTTCCATTCTGTTGTGTTCTGACGTTTGTGCATGCGTGCAGGTTTTATGCTGCGGACGTGAGAAAGGAGAGCTTCGAGATGTTCGACCGGTGCAAGAGAAAGGTCGTGGTGACGGCGAATCCAACAGTGATGGTGGAGCCGTTCGTGAAGGACTTTCTTGGTGGAGACAAGGTGCTAGGAACGGAGATCGAGGTGAATCCGAAGACGAAGAAGGCTACCGGATTCGTGAAGAAGCCTGGCGTGCTCGTGGGAAAGTTGAAGCGTCTTGCGGTTTCAAAAGAGTTCGGCGAGGATTCCCCGGATATTGGACTCGGAGATCGTAAAACTGACTTCGATTTCATGTCTATTTGCAAGGTTTGTTTTCTACTTATTATTATTACCTTTTTTTTTTCTTTTACACAGTAAAATTTGTTTGTTTCTGATTATTTACTTAGTAGTGTTTACATAAGTAGAAACTCTGACAATGTTAATTTTATTGCATCAAACCTAATAGTCTACAAGAATACAAATTATACGTTGTGAAAATTAATTAAAATTTTGGATAATTTGTATGAGGTTATAGAATTAAATTGTTGAACTCATAAATAGTTGTGAAATATTGAAGTCACATGCACATATTTTTTTTTAATATTTGAACCGTGCTTGTAAATAATGAATATGTTTAATGTATTAAAACATAAAATATTAAATGTCTTGAAGATTAATAAAATAGTACAAGAGAATAAAGCATAAAACCATTCATTTTAATATGACCAACTCCATTTTGTTTTGTTAAAAATATTGAATATAATTCTAAATGTTTAGTATATTAAACTATATGTATATAGTTATTTTTACATAAAATATTTAAAACTAAGAGTGATAATATGTGAGACGCTTCTTCTTAAATAAAATATTTATTTCTTTATTTTCAAAACCACCAAACGAATTTATTATTAATATATCTTAATAGATATTTTATTATTAAAAGCAATTATCAAAGTAGATGTCTGTGAAAAATATATTTGTCCTATATAAATCTTCTTTCAATTTCCAATATACAAACTTTACGGGACAAGAATAAAACATAGAACAAAGAGATAAAGAGGAAAAAAAACAAAGAAGAAACAACTCAAAAAAGTTAATGTTTATCGCTCAAAGTAAAAACTAAAAATAGGAGAACCAAAAGAACAGTAAACATTTTTATATTAAACGAGTAGAAAGAAGAAAGTGAAAAAAATGAGAAAATTGTATGGAAGAAATTTGATGATAATAATAGTAAGTAGATGGAGATGGAGTGATCCATCATTGAATAATGATGTGAATAGGGTCATTACTTAAAAAGCCTCTGTTTCCTTTACCTTTATTTATGCCTCACGCGAATTATATATTAATTACGTGCTTGTTAGGTAAAGGATAGCATAGTTGCACAAGTTAACAACGTGACCTCATGTGGTCATGTATTGTAAACACAGATCATGTAATGCATATTACTACCATTAGCCCATTAGTTTGGTTTCCTTCTAATAAAACGTAGATCAATTGATTTACAGATTAGGTTACCTAAGAAGATTAAGCAGGTTCTTTCTTCTTTTGTGCATAATCTATATTTAATGGGTTAACTATGGAGGTGGTCAACCGTGTAGGCAATGACAAATTGGGTAGGTCTTTTTACGGTTGAGTGTAAATGCATGCCATTTTATTCCGGTTCCTGACCCCGTGGGACCCACCGTATTAACTATTAACCATTCCCAAACAACCACCAATAATGCCTTTTGTGGTCCATTGACTCCATTCACACTCACAAAGCATGATGCTTTTTACGACAGTCATGATCCATTCATACTGTTTCCCTCTTAACTACCACGGAGGCTACTACCTAAAATTTTCTTCTCAATTAATACAGTCATTCACCAGCCCACCGCCACTCTGTTCCCTTATAGCATCGCTAGTAATAGAGGGTCCTTCATTTAAATTTAAGATTTAGGTTTTATAAAAACAATTTAAACATACTCATATAGAATTATATGAGTATCTTAAAAAGAAGTATGTAATACATTTAAGAAATGAAAAATATCTAACTATAAATTAAATCAAATTTTTAAGTTGTCAGAAATTAAAATATAACTAAAAAAAGGACAAAAGTGCGTTATGCACTCGCACAATTCAAATCACGTGACTTACACAGTAACTTTTGGTTTGGTTCATCATTTAGTTACCTCTTGACACAATTTCTTTATCTTCCCTCAGTGAAAGGAGTAGTGTCTGTGTGTTGATCAAAATTAATTATAAAACTAGTGTGCTCTTGATATCATATTATATAGTATCAGAATTGCTCATGTAATTATTCACATATTGTTTTTTATGTCATTATTCTTTATCATATTAATAATACTATCTTGCACCTTTCGTTATCTCAATCCCTCTTTTCTGTTATTTTCCTATCTCACTCTTAATGTTTTTAAAAAAATGTACAAATAAATAATCTAGCAATATAGTAGAAAAAGGATACTGAATTTATATTTGAGAAACCAGCAAGATGTGAATGATTATAGGTTGTTTGTAGCCCTTATTGGGAGATTGATTTCATACTAGTAGGTAGTTATTGTACATTGAATCATTTGTGGATAGACAGACAGTGAAATGTCGCTATGCAATTAAGGTGGTGAGATTGAAAAGAAAAATATGAAGTAGTGGCAAATAAGGTTATGATGGATGGCTTAATTAGTAGTGTGGGTACAATTTCTCTTCTGTTTAAAAAAAAAAGGCCCAAATACAGTGATCTAACAACAGTCAACAAATGATGAATAACAGGAGGGTTACATGGTGCCTCCGAGCAAATCAGCAAAACCAGTACCACAGGAGCGTCTGAAGAGCAGGCTCATCTTCCACGATGGTCGTTTTGTGCAGAAGCCAGACCCACTGAACGCTCTCATCACCTTCCTGTGGCTACCCTTTGGTTTTATCCTCTCCATTATAAGGGTCTACTTCAACCTTCCCCTCCCCGAACGCATCGTGCGCTACACCTACGAAATGCTGGGCATCAAGCTCGTCATCCGCGGCCACCGTCCTCCCCCACCGTCTCCTGGCACTCCCGGCAACCTCTATGTCTGCAACCACCGCACCGCCCTTGACCCCATCGTCATCGCTATCGCCCTCGGCCGCAAGGTCTCCTGCGTCACCTACAGCGTCAGCAAGCTCTCCCGATTCCTTTCGCCGATCCCCGCCGTCGCCCTCACTCGCGATCGCGCTGCCGACGCCGCCCGCATCACCGAGATCCTGCAGAAGGGTGACCTGGTCGTGTGCCCCGAGGGCACCACGTGTCGCGAGCCCTTTTTGCTTCGCTTCAGCGCCCTCTTCGCCGAGCTGAGCGACAGAATCGTTCCCGTGGCTGTTGACTGCAAGCAGAACATGTTCTTTGGGACGACTGTTCGCGGTATCAAATTCTGGGACCCTTACTTCTTCTTCATGAACCCTAGGCCAGTTTACGAGGTTACCTTCCTTGACCCCTTGCCGGAGGAGATGTCATGCAAGGCAGGGGGGAAGAGCTCGATTGAGGTGGCGAATCATGTGCAGAAGGTGCTGGGGGATGTGTTGGGGTTCGAGTGCACGGGGTTGACTAGGAAGGATAAGTATTTGTTGTTGGGTGGGAATGATGGGAAGGTGGAGTCTCTGTATGGTTCCAAGAAGTGAGAGATGAAGAACATGAGATTAGGAGTTACTGGTTTGATGATTGTTGAGCGAAGTGCAGATTGATATAGAAAAAGGTTAGCTATAGCCATTGCTACTTTATTATTTTTGCTGATCCTTCCACTTGGGATTTTGTCATGGTGTTTTCACTCTTTTTCAAACTTTCTCCATGTCCCTTCTTTTCTATATTAATGATTTCTTTGAATCATGAATAAGGAAAACAAGTTATAAGATAAAGAAAAATTAAAAAACTTATCTTGTTTTCAAGAAATATATTCTATGTTATTAATTAGTTTTTTTTTACGGTGTTTCGTTGACGACTTTGTTGGTAAGAAGCAAGACAATTTCAACTTTAATTAGATGAAACATTAAATTCATGTCATGGTATGATAACTTTGATTTAAATTTTTTACAAAGAAAATCTTGTTTAGTAGGCACGATTTTAGTTAAAACTTTGATTAGGATTTAATTGAATTCGTATATATGGGTGGTATGACTTTGAAGTTAAATGAAAAATAAATAAAATTATGCTCGTAGTTATTTTTGTTTAATATAGTGTCAACCATGCATGACTTCTTTAATGTTTAATTTTTTTATAAAACAATATCTATTTGAATTTTTATTGTGTAATGAAAATACTTAAAATATGGTGTCATATTTATTAAGGATTTAGGCGATGTATCTTAAAATATTGAATTGTATTAATAAAATATTTGACAAATTAGTGACTTTGAAATTTGGTAGGATTGATTTGGAATGAAATTTGGAATTAATTTATTTTATGTGTGTTACATGAATAGACAATTTAATGGACCTAAATTATATGTACAAAATATGTTGTTGAAAAAAAAGGCTTAAAAGTAAAAGAAATAAAGATGTTAGGTTAAGTAATGATATTAAAATAAAGTGAGTACAAATTTAGTTATGGATATATGTAATTATTGGTGTTTAAGATTCCTTACTTCTCATGTGGAGGTTATGAATTAAATTTGATATAAATTAAGCAGATTTATAATATAAAATGGACGATAAGCGTCATTATTAATTAGTTGCAAATATCAATATATCTAGTAAATACATTAAAACATATTTTATTGACATCAAACATCCAACTATTTTATGTCAACTATAGAGAGTTGTATATCCTTCAAGATTATGTGACTAATCATTGTTATAGTCAATTCATTATTATAGTCAAAGTGTCGTACATTTACTTATCACAAGATTTAACATGAGAGAATCAGTTGCATTATGAAGATATTTTTCCGAGGATAATTATGTAGGTTTAAGTCTCTACCAAAATCTTAGTTCACACATTGGTAGAAGTTGATTAATTTTTTGTTTGATGATAAAAATTAATGACATATAAAGTTCTTCCATGATTTGGAAACCATATGACAAATTGCGATGTTTGACTCTGAGTTATATAGTCTTGAGAAGAATATACAAAATGGATCACACATCTAGTATTGTTAAAACTAAATGGTCATTGACTAGTGTTATAACAACATTGTCGTCTAATAGTCAGTATGTTTGGAAAACGCATGAATCTAATCTTGTTTAAACCCTTAAACAATGTATAATGTTTATTGCTTTAAATGATTATCCATTACACTTGAGTTTTATATAAAAAGCCCTATTTAACACTTAATGTGGTTCAATATGTGAGCTCATTATATTTGATATGTACTATTAAATGAAGCAATATTTTTTTTCTTTTATTGTTTAGAACCCAACCATCTCAATCCACAACTTGTTTGATTAACATTTCTCTAAAGAAGAGAGAATCAATACAACTCTCTCACAATACTTTCACAATATAGATAATTAATTCAACATATTCCTATTCTAAACTTTTAGAAAAACGTTGAGTGTCCAAACTATAAAAATATAGAAAATTACTTGTTGAATGTTGAGTTTCTTAGTTTAAATGACTACCAACATTCAAATAATAAATTTTTACTACAAAGTTAAATATCACTAATTACATTTTACTTAAATAACCATCTTATTGATTGACCAATCACATTGTTGCTGGCAAAAAAAATGATATAAATACCATTTGGGCAGGCAAGTCAAATTTTCATCAACAACAAAATTTATTTTCCTAATACGAAATTAGACATTAATTATACTAATTCACACATCAAAATTAAAGTAATTCATCTACTCATTATATAAATAAAATGTTTCAAGGAGGTCTCAATGACAGACAAGAAAAATAAAAATTTAAAATTATTTAAAAAAAATATATAAAAAAAATACATTTGTAAAAATTAATAATTTATTCAAGAAATGACCTTCTCATTGAATGAAGGTTGTTGTTCAATATTATCAACATATGATGCATATCATGATTTTTTTTTTTAAATAACAAATTAATTTTAATATATTTCCAACAAAATATTTTTTTGAGCAATCATATATGTGTTTTTTTTTATAGTTTTTTAAGAAATATAAAATTATAATGATTATGAATTTTTGTTCTAAATATAAAAAACAACTATAAATAGTAGTGACCACATGTTAAATTGAAAGAAGTTTACTTCAATTGCTTCATGCAAAGATTTTTCTATATTTGTTGATTCACAAAATCGATGGTTGGTAAATGTGATATTTAAGTTTGATGAGGAAAAATTAGGTTAATAATTCGAAACTGCACCTTTTAAAAAATACACAATTCAAAACTATGGAAGAATATTAATTATTTTATTTTTTTTATTAAGTTATGTCTATTCAACATTTTACGTTTGTCTCATTTACTAAATTGCTGATAAATTAATATCAATCACAAAAATAAATTACACTTAAATATGTAATTAAATTAAATTCTTAAAAAGTATATAAAACACTAAATGAAGAGTATTACAAAAGATCAAAATTCACAAGAAACAAAAACATTGACAAGTCCCCCCCTTTCACTCCAAAAGATAATGACAAGTGCCAGTGAGGGGCAGAATATTCTAAGCATGACTTGAAAATACCATCATTTTCTAAACACACTCATAAAAAAAAAAAAAATATATATATATGTATTATATGTGTATTTTTTATATCACTAGTGGAAATATATTATGTTAATATTTTCAATTTATATCACTAGTGGCACTACAAGAAAATAATGAAATAGAAACCAATTTTTAGAGACTAAAATAGAAACCAATTTTTAGAGACTAAAATAATTAATTGTAATAGTAACTAAATTAGAGACCATTTTAGAAACTAAATAAAAAATTGAAATTGGTTTCTAAATTAGTTTATATTATTGTTAAATAGTTTCTAAATTGGTATCTAATTAGCAACTAAGGTTTTAACTACCAATTATTTAGTTTCTAAATTTGGTCTCTAAAACCTTGGTTGCTAATTAGATACCAATTTAGAAA
>Ga0123342_1007443_pt1 | contig 14441 bp, 4 predicted proteins | sample Turbeawhitnodule_FD_89960 | JGI IMG/M metagenome (GOLD analysis project Ga0123342, IMG submission 89960) | Root nodule microbial communities of legume samples collected from Mexico - Turtle bean Mexico white nodule | ecosystem: Host-associated > Plants > Roots > Nodule | place: Mexico: Nepantla...
TAAAAATAAATAAAAGTAAAATTAAAATTAATTTATAATATATATTTTGTAATTATTAAAAATTTACATAATATCATTAAAAATTTAAAGTTATCCTTAATTTTATTTTTATCAAATATTTAATAATATTATTAATAAAAAAAATAATATTTAATAATAATAATAATAAATATAAATATAGTTAGTTATATAATAATATTATTATTAATTATAAAAATAAATATATAAATTAATTATTTATTATTTATTATTTATATATTTTTAAGATAAAGATAAATTTATAAATTTACATTTTACACCTTTTAAAATAATTAAAAATTTACACACAACCATCACATCATCCACAAAATTCAAAAACTTTCATCACAAATCTACTATAACATATCTCAATCCAAACAACCCCACTTTCTTCTTAAATCACTTCAAATCCACTCCATCAAATCCCCTCCCCAATCCAAACACACCTTAAAGAACATTTTGGTAGAAAAATATTTTATATTTTTTTATAAAACTTTCATGTTAGATATTATTATACAACTATACATCTCAATTAGGTTGACATCACAAATAACAACAATTATCTGTCATCATATAAAAAATATATTATTAAAAAATAAATAAAAATATTAGATAAAAAATCATATATTAACAAAAATGATACATAGGTAGATTATACTTATTCATAAAGAACTATATGAATAAACTATACTTAAATACAAGTTTAATTTTTTTTATTTGAAAATAATGGTTTTTTTATTCTCTATTTTAGAAAGTTTAAAATTTTGATTTTATTTTCCATATTTGAAAATTGGGTTGATAGTTAAATTATGATGGTTCAACTGTTATAGAATCAGATCGAATCGATATTAATAAAAAATATTATAATAAATAAAATAATGTTAAAGAAAATATAATATATATCACAAATATTCTTTTTCTAAAAGCTAAAATAAAATATAAATATATAGGTTATTAACATTTATAGATCCCGTATATTTAAAAAAAATATTAGCATAATTTAATTAAATTTACAAGAATATTTTTTATTAATAATAATAAGTTTGCATGTAAACAATACACACAAGTTTAGAAGAAGCAGGTGAACTATACACACTATCCTTATTTGTTTATGTGTTTTGTGTGGAGAAGCATGTATTAGTTTAACATCATAAATTTGTTTTTATTAGTATAAAATTTATTTACAAATAATAATATTAAAATATTTTTAAATTTATGATTATAAATTTGTATATATAACTTTTTTTTCTTTTCAATAAAATTATATTGCTAAGATTATCATGATTATGATAGATTAATATACAATATGCTGTTAAAATAATACACACGCATACGCATATATATATATATATATATATATATATATATATATAATTTAATTTATTAGTAAATAAACTTATTTTTTTGAAAATATTTTTAATAAAATAAGTCAGATGAACTTCAACTTAAATTTTAAAATTTGTATACTATCAACATCATGCATGCTTTTCTCATGTAAAAACTATTTTTTACATCCAAATAACATTAATTATCTTAAAATTATTTTCAATATATTTTTTATACCAACATTTGACTCCACTTATAATAAATTATAATAACTATACATATACACAATTATCCATATATTTAATTATTTAAATAATCTAATTTTTTTTACTTGTTCCTCGTTCACTGTTATACTAATAACTTATGTTTTAGACACTATATATTAATGAATATATTTTAAAATGAAACGAGAGACAAAAATAAGTAATGGTAAATTTGTAAAAATATATAATTAACTAGAATTTACATAAAAATATTCTTTATTTTATTTTTTAGTTATTTTAAAATAAGCGTAAATTTGTAAACTTGCATTTTTAGTATTTTAAAAAGATTAAAAATTCTATCACACATCACATCATTCAAAATTTTCAATTAATTTTTCTCACAAATATGTTTTAACATACCTCAATCTAAGTAATCTCATTTTTTTTCATAGTTTCATACCAAATTCTCACACATTCACTTTTTCAAATCTGCATACATCCTCTCCACAATTTAAACGCAATCTTAGTTACTCAATATAATATTTTCAATATTACAAAAGAAGTTGCACATATAAATTTCTCCTTCATATAACATTTGAATGTTAGAATAAAGATGTTATCCTAAAGTCAAATATATTAATGATAGTATAGAAACAAAGAATAACAGACAAGTTACAATGATATTTTTAAGACATTTATAACTAAAAGTAATGTATTAACAACTAATAAGTTGAGAGTAAATACAATATACATTACTTACGTGAAACACTACATGAAAAAAATATCAAAAATTTCTAAAGTGTTAGTTTATAAGATAATCTAAAAGAAGACTTAAAAGAGACATTCAAATTCATAGATTTTTCACTTGTTTAATTTTGGAGTTACTCTCTAGAAGATTGTATTTTATTATATAAATCAATTTTATGATATCTTAAATAAACATATTAGATTCCATTGAACTAAAAATATATGTAAAATTGACAATTAATTTTTTAATATAAGCGAGAGAAAAATATTTTCTGAATAAAAAGGATCAAACAAATAGGAAGATCAAAATATTATTTAATTATTTTTTTTATTTTGATTTAAATAATGCTTACAACCACATATTTGGGGAAAATCACTCGTCCACGATAATTTAATCAAATATATGAAGCACATAAAAAATATTATAAATAGAAATAGCGAAACACGTTAGATATTCGTTGTATCAAATTAAAATTATAGCTTTTGGTGATATCACTTTTCCATTGTTATTAAACAATAATATTTGTATTAGGAAAATATTACTATCGAACTTAAATCCCACATTGCTTTATTATTGGTTTTACTAGTTTCATAATTGCAAATCACATTAATAATAAAAAGAATAAGTATATATCCTTTTTTTAATATATAAATTTTGGTATAATTTTTTATATATTTTTATATTTATTTTTTTAATAATATTATTTTATGTGATAGTAAATGATTGTGATTATTTAAATATTAATTTAAATATGATATTTAATATGAATTTTTTATATAAAAAAATAAATGACATGATTTTATATTATTTTTTCTTCCTCTCCTCACACTTTGATACACTTGATAATTCAATTTAAATACACTTTTGATTTTATTAATATAATGACTAATTATTTTGATATCTAAATTTAGTTATTATTTAATAATTTTTATAGTGATTTTATTATTATGTAAAAGGAAAATTATTAGTTAATACTTAAAGGGATTAGGATTTGATTTTAGGTCTCTTGCATTCCTTTCCCTTGTAATTATAGATTTTAGAATTTTGATGTGCATTGAACCCACATAACTTTTGAGTAATGATTGATTAGTTTAACCAATTAACAAATCGAAGGTTGAACTACTATTAAATCCTAATTATACCATATATTGTTCAAATCAAAATCATAACCACAGGTCAATTAAATTAAATTAAATAATTTTGGAAGATAATGAACCTCTCCTTCTCTCTGTTTCTCTTTTTTTTAAATTAAAAGAATAAATATAAGTCAATCAAAATGATATTAAAATGAAGTCAATAAATCATTCATGTTCATATATCTTAATCATAGGTTAATAAATAAATAAATAAAATAAAAAATAGCTTTTTGTAAGCTTGAAGGGAAATTAAGCACATGTGTTAACGCCAGTTATTACGCCACATACATGCCAGTGATGCAATCGCCAGTTACAGAAAATATGCGATTCGATTAGCAGAAAACTATGAGCAGAAACATTTTACTTTGGCGCGTGAGAATAATAATATATATATGTTACATTACACGTTTCAACAACAACCTTAGTTTTTCAAACTAACATAGATTATACAACATCATCGTGCAAAGAGTGCTATCCCATTCCGTGATTTTCTTTATCTCTCTCTTATCAACCAACTATATCAACATCCACTGAAACAAAGGTAACTAACTTACCCTTATACTCATTATTCAATCATGATCATGCCCATCATGTTTTTGTCCTGATAAACTTCATCTTTCATTGTTTCTGGTCAACAAGTTGAACACAAAGTAAAACTGAACCTTGTGTTTTGCTCTGCTTCCGAAAGCAGAAAATGAAGACACATAGTCAAGTAGGTTACTTGTACTTGTACCTTCATTCATTCATTCTCACAATTGAATCTATTCTTGTCTCTGTTGTTTAATAATGTTGCCGATGTTTTATGTTCCCTTACACTGTTTCATCGGTTTTAATTTATTTCCTTTTAGTACGTTCGTCTCTGCGTTCTTCTTTTTCCTTTTATTTTGTATAGAAGAACTGTGAATTGATTATTACGTAAAGGGGTTAACTTTTTCATCTAACCTTTTTCCCTCTTATCTTGTACCAGGAAATTTTGGATGCTGATTCAAATAGTAAAAGATCATGCCTCTGGGGCATCGTTCCTGCGGTTTCTATACTCTGTGTTGTTTTAATTTTCTCGAGTTCATTCTTTGCTCAACGCTTCAACGAGGTATATAAATGAATCATTTCCTTAATGAACCGGTGAAGAAGTTTTTCTGCATGGTGTTGTTTTAAAATTGATATTCATTTTGGGAGGGGTTGGTTGACCTGGTTAACTTTTTTCACCGTGAATGAAAATTTGGGTTCAATTCAAGGATCCTTATTGGTGAATTCGAAGATGGTTGTTTGTGGATCAAATAACCAAATTGGCTTTGACTTTGAATTTAACTAAACAGGGGTTCATGTTCCTCCAAATTTTGAACATGGAATATGATAGTTTTGGTTTTATACTGCAGAAACTATTGGGATGGAGAATGAACACCAATACATTGCAAAACAATACTTGCAAGGTTCGTTTTCTTACTCGGTATTTAAGTTATATAGTATTTGAGTCATTGATATATTTTACTGCTTAGGATGGTCAACTTTAAGGCTTATATTTGCTTATTTTGTTTAGTAGAATCAGTGCAGGCCTGGTGGAAGTAGTGCACTACCTGAAGGCATAATCTCCAATACTTCTGATCTAGAGATGAGGCCTTTGTGGAGTATTTCTATGACTAAGACAATAGAGGCGAGTTTCAGTCATTCATGACCATATTATTAGAGTCGTACATTTTCTCTGCAAATTTATTTGTCTAGTACTAGTAATATTTTTGGTGTCAAGCTTATGCATGGTTGTCACACTATAGTTCTCAATTTTAAAAGGGTATAATTCTAAAAAGAACTAACATATCTGTTCATTTACAAATATACTAAAGCAAGAGTGAAGAATATCTGTTCAGATATTCTGTTTTGTTTTATCAAGAGAAAGTTTGCATCATGTTCTGATTTTGTGACTCTAAGCCTGTCATTAACATCTACAATTTCTACACTCCTTACAACTATTTTAGTGTAAAGTTATTGAAGTAGGCTAAGTAGTCTCTTCAATTGAGTTCAGCCTGAGTCGTGCATTCTGTTGTATGCTATTTTTCTATGGTTATTGTGCTTATTTTTTGAGTTGGACACATTTGAACAGAAGGAGCAAAACGTGTCAACCAATTTGTTTGCAATGGCAGTTGGGATAACGCAGAAAGACCTTGTGAACAAAATGGTCAAAAAGGTAACTTCAAGGAGTATTCTGTATAGATTGTTCATTACTGATATTCTCTTTTTGATATGTGATGAGGAATGACTCCTTCTACCCAAAATTTCAGTTTCTAGCAAGTAATTTTGTCGGGATGCTTTTTCACTATGATGGCATTGTTGACGAATGGAATGAATTTGAATGGAGTAATCGTGTCATTCACGTGGCTGTAGCCAATCAAAGTAAATGGTAGGGGACCTCACATTTCATTGCAATCTATACTATATAGAGTGAGTGATTCAATTATCCTAAAAACGTTTATTCTTAGACACTTTTTTCTTGAATAGGTGGTTTGCCAAACGTTTCTTACACCCGGACATAGTTGCAGAATATGGTTATATTTTTTTATGGGATGAGGATCTTGGAGTTGAACACTTCCACCCTGATAAGTATGTTCAATTTATTCTGAACACACTAAATTTGATCATAGTAAATAACATAGTTTAAAATAGCTGTTATAATAACTTCTAAAGTCTTATATTATTGGTACATTTAAGGATTAGGGGTTGATTTTATATACTTCAATGGTTTTAGGTATGTTTCTATTATAAAAAGTGAAGGACTAGAGATATCACAACCAGCACTTGATACTGAAAAATCAGAGGTACATCATCAGATTACCTCACGTGGGAGGAGGACAAATGTTCACAGGTTCTCCTGTTTATCCTATTTTCTCTGTTGTCCAATGTTTTGTCAATTTCCCCAACCTGCAATAGGGAACTTTAATTCATTAATCAGATTATTAAATTATTAAGTTTTAAATTAGATACTTGTGTCTATACTGAGTATGCTTTTGGCCATTGTTCAAACAGGAGGATTTACAAAACTGGTGGTAGAGGCAAAAGTTGTGATGAAAATAGCAGTGGTCCTCCTTGCACAGGGTAAAAGTTGTATGGTAACTTGTACTATGAGGATTCCCTTCACATTACTATTGTCTAAGAAAAGTTCACCAATTGTTTCAGGTGGGTTGAAATGATGGCTCCTGTTTTCTCAAGAGCTGCTTGGCGTTGCGTTTGGTATATGATTCAGGTGCACCATTTTCCCATTTTAATGTTTCTACTGCCAGGCATTTATAAGCATTGGTTTTTGCTATGATTACTCCCTTTATTCATCCTTTGTAGTTTACTTTATTTTGCAGAACGACTTGATCCATGCATGGGGTCTAGATATGCAGCTAGGCTACTGTGCCCAGGCATGTTAAGCTCCTTGATTTTGGTTAACTTTGATGAGTTTCACTTCTTCATGTTGAATATTCCCTTTTTCCTTTATCTTTATCTGATTTTGTTTATGGATAATAGGGTGATCGAACAAAAAATGTTGGTGTTGTGGATGCTGAATATATAATCCATTACGGTCATCCTACTCTTGGAGGTCTAGATTTGCATAAGGTCAGAAATATGGCATATCTATAGCAAAGTTTTGCATTGTGAAAATGCTTCTACTCCTAATTCTGCAACGATTTTTAGCATGTTTTATGTATGGAAACGTGTGCCTCTAATTCTACTGAAATTTATGTGACTTAGCAGGTTTCATCTGGGGCAAAAGATCATAGAGTTGATGTAAGTTACTCTTGTCACAATACTTTTAGCCCAAACCATTGACATGCTTAAAACTTATTTCTGTTAAAATCATAGTTCATTTTTCTGTTCCAAAATTACTCATCCAGTTAGGCTAAGAATCTATTCTTGTGAATATTTCTTTCTGGGTGGACTTATGTTAGGTTGTTGTTTGATAGGAAACAAAAACATTTATCAAATTCTAGTGTTATGCATGCTCATTAGCCCAATGCAAATATCTTAAAAGATGGAAAATGACATGTTTGGTTTGTTGAATTGAAAACCTTATCTAGGCACTTGTCCCCTTCATTATAATTAAATATATCTATTTATCAGATGATAGTGATATGTCTTATGTGTATACCAGTTTTCTCTATGAGGAAAATTTTATGTTAACTAACTTGTATTTAGCCCTTAATTATGTCTAAATAATGTTGTTATGAAGTTGTTACATAGTATTTTGGATATGGTGCAGGTGAGAAGACAGTCTTACCATGAATTACAAGTCTTTAGAAAACGGTGGCAGAAGGCAGTTGAGGAGGATAAATGTTGGGTCGATCCGTTTCAATAACCAAAACTCTTAGTCAAATTTTGTATAGATTTCATCAAAACACAAATTTACTTGTAAAAAGAAGCAAATTCAAGTGGCAGTTCAAAAAAATGTTGATCATGGGTAGATGAAAGGGACTAGAGGAATTCTTTTTTTCATCTCAAAGGCATCATGTCTTCCTGGGAAAAAAGGTTCACCTTAAATTTGAGTTTGGTTCATTGTTGTACAACCTTTCATTTTTAAACAGTTTCCAAATGAAATTGTTCTGTCCTTTGCTTAGTTATCCCTTTACTTTAATTATTTATATTTATTTTATTCAATTTAATCTCTTTATTAATAATATTTTTACTCAAATGTTATTTTTTTGAAACAAGAATGTGGTTCTTTTCCCACCTAATTAAAAAAAAAATATAATTTATATTTAAATTTATGTATAGAGTCAACTCAATGATAAGATGTAAGATAAGCTCAAGTGACAAAAGAATCTTGTTATTGTGCTTTTTTAACTAAATAGTATTGTGCTTTTAAGAATTAATAACTGATCAAACATTTTATTAATAAAGAAATCAAATCAAATAAATAAATAAGAAAAAAAAATAATTAAGTCATGATAATATAAAGCATTTTCTAGCATGTGCAATTTTATTTTACTCTAATCTTATATTTACTTAATTTGTATAGACAAAGTGGACCTATATAGTATCTGGAACTGGTTGTACAATTACTGATGTGTTAGTTGCTTTCTCGTTCCTCACTTCAAGCCTCCTCCTTTAATTGTTGGTGCTCAGTCGGGATTGACCTGAAAAAGGTACTCTGACGATCAAGTAAGTACTATGTGCTAAGAGTGAATAGTGAAAGTTGATTAAAACATACCTTACACCTTTGTAAAGGGTTTATTTATAGTGTTTAGTCATGACCCTTGTTGTGATGGGTCGAATCAATCAAATATCATTTGCTAACTGATTTATAGCATAATCTTATAGGGAGGTATATTGGTATGTTGGTATATTGGTATCTTGGTATATTTGGAGAATATCTTTAATATATCTATATCTTCCACTAAATCAATGTTAATTGATTTCTCGGGGATGTCACCCAGACTCGGTGGGACATAATCATAATTCGTTGGTAGTTTTCATAATTGTCATTTATTGAGTGTCTTTAATGTATATTCATGCAGTCAGTCGGTCACCGAGACCGAGTGACATAGCTTTTTCGGTACCAACCGATACACTTGCCCTCCAAGCTCGAGGAACGTTTACTTCAGAAGAGTCTAGATGTGACCGTTGGATGCTTTAAGGTATGAAGTGACTTTTTGTCCTTTGATTGTCGACCGAACGACCTTAATGCTTTTGATCTTTTCAGTAGTTGTCTGAACGCCTCTATTGGCACTTGTATAGTTTTAACAATGTATGTCGAACGATCATTAGGACTAAGATCCCTTGGATGTCGCTCGGGCTTTTGAATTGCTTTGTAATTTTGAATGTTGAGCATATGCTTCAATATATAACTTAAATAAGCTAAGTCTTTAACAGATTTAACATCAATCTGATACTTGAATCAAAATAATTTAAATAAGTTGAGTCTTTAATAGATTGAATGTCGACCTGATACCTGGATCAATATGATTTAAATAACCTTTGTTGAGCTTTAAATAGGTTGAACATTGGTCAGGCGTTAAAGATTGTCATTTTAAGACAGTTTCCTTAATCGAAACAAACTTTATTTGAACCGTTCAAGAGGGATTGTTGTATGTAGTGTCGTGTTCATTCGGGAAAGGGTTCCTAATTGTTAAGCAAGTTGTCTTGACCAAAGAGTTGTATGTAAGTTCGGAAAAGACTGCTAATTGTTAAGCAAGCTACTTTGACTGAAGAGTTGCATGTAGTGGAAGGGCTACTTATTGTTAAGCAAGCTGCCTTTACTGAAGATTTGTTGGGATTTGGTAAGGGCTGCTAATTGTTAAGTGGCTGCCTTAACCAAATGTTCGTTTAGTCGATAAGGGTCGCTAGTTGTTAAGTGAATGCCTTAATCGAGTAGTTGTTAGGTCGATAAGGGTCGCTAGTAGTTAAGTGACTGCCTTAACCGAGTAATCTCTTGGTCGGTAAGAGTGGTTGGTTGTTAAACGACTGCCTTTACAGAGTAGTAGTTGTTCGATCGGTAAGGGTCGCTAGTAGTTAAGCGACTGCCTTAACCCATTAGTTGATCGATAAAGGTTGCTTTTTTTTTAAGTGGTTGCTCTTACCGAGTAGTAGTTGTTCGGTCGATAAGGGTCACTAGTAGTTAAGTGACTGCCTTAACTGAGTAGTTGATCGATAAAGGTTGCTAGTTGTTAAGAGGTTGCCTTTACCGAGTAGTAGTTGTTCAGTCGGTAAGGGTCGTCAGTAGTTAAGTAGCTGCCTTAACCGAGTAGTTGATCGATAAGGGTCGCTAGTTGTTAAGCGGCTACCTTTACCGAGTAGTAGTTGTTTGGTCGGTAAGGGTCGCTAGTAGTTAAGCAGCTGTCTTAACCGAGTAGTTGATCGATAAGGGTTGCTAGTTGTTAAGCAACTGCCTTTACCAAGTCGAAGTTGTGGTAACCACAATGAGATGAGGTTACACTTGTTGCCAATACTCCAACGATCAAGTGGGTAAGAACATAAAATATATCAGTCTAGTATATATTTCCCATTTTTCTTTTTGATGAGAATAATATCACAACATATTTAAATGATAATAATCATATATGTCATCTTCAGAATAATATGATAACATATTTAAATAACAACAATTATATTTGTTATCTTCATAATAAGATCACAACAGATCTAAATGATAATAATTATATATGTTATCTCTAGAATAATATGATAACACATTTAAATGTATATGTTATTTGGACATCGGGAGGGATTGTCACGTTAAGGCAAAGGTTCCTTCGTCGATTGATGTTGTGGTAGTCACAATGAGATGAGAGGGGTTCTGCCTGTTGCCAATACTCCAAATTGATAATTAATTTATATAGATTACGATCGATAATTTGTAGTGATTTATTTATATTTAACTATCAAAACCAAATTAATTGTTAATTTATAGGAATTTAGCGACAGAAATCAAATAGATCATTGATATACACTAATTTAAAGACTAAAATCAAATTGATGTTTAATTTGTACTGATTTAACAAGCAAAATTATATTAATAGTTATTTTGATCACAATTTGCTCTCAATTTATTTCAATAAAAAAAATAACAATAGGATAGAAAACATTTGAAGAAACTAAATTAAATAAAGAAAAGTAACTTTAAAAGGATTATATTAAAAAAAAAATAACAGAAAAAGGAGTATTTTTAAAAAAAATATTAAAATAGGTAAAATTTAAAAAAATTATCCAAATAAGTAAATTGTACTTTATAATAAATAAATTTTATTTTAATGTACATCTTAAAACCTTGGTTACTAATTGGATACCAATTTAGAAATCATTTAACAATAATAGAAACTAATTTAGAAACCAAAAATTTATTTAGTTTCTAAAATGGTCTCTAATTTAGTTGCTATTGCAACTAATTATTTTGGTTTTTAAAAATTGGTTTCTATTTCATGATTTTCTTGTAGTGAATTGGTATGTAATTAGTTATTTAGTTATTAATTAAAATTTTAGTAACTAATTAATTAGAGATCAATTTAAAAATTATTTATCATTATTAGAAACTAATTTAGATATTAATAATTTTTTTAATCTCTAAAATTATATCTAGTTTAGTCAATAGCAATTAATTATTTTTTATCTTTCAAATTTATTTTTATTTAATGATTTTTTAGTTGTGAAAAAGTTTCATGCAATATTTTTTTATTTAAAAAATAATGTATATAAACAGCAATGTTTGAAAAAAAATTTAGAAATTAATTATTATATTTTAAAAAATCAATGTTGCAATAAAAAAATTCTAGAACTATGATAAAAAATTGTTTATACATTAAAAACCAGCATACTTCTTCTTTTTATGAAATTAAATATTAATTAATAATTAATACCTTTTAATTGCTTAAAAAATTAAATATTTTATTTTATTTAATATATTAAAAGAATTTAATTTTAAAAATATTAACTGGTTTACAGAAAAATATATTAAATGACTATAAATCATAAATGCAAAAATAAATAAAACATTAAAGAATTAAATAAAACTATTAAATGACTATAAATCATAAATGAAAAAATAAATAAAACATTAAAGAATTAAATAAAAGTATTAAATGACTATAAATCATAAATGCAAAAATTAATAAAACATTAAAGAATTAAATAAAACTATTAAATGACTATTGAATGCTTTTTAATGTTGAATGCTTTTCAAGTTTCTTTTCTCTTTACAGATATCTTAAAAGCATTACACTTGTATGTATTTTTATTGATTAAAATAATCATTTTTTATCATATGCATGTTGCATTAATTAAACATTTTTACTCTCTTTCAATTAGTTTTGACCAGCATAAATTCTTATTTAAGGGGTCAAATATATTTTTCCTTCACAATAAATAATTACATCTTATTTTTGAATCTTTTAAAATTTGCATCCCTACTAATTTTCTTAGTTCCTAAACCTTTATTTAAAATATTTTATTTAAACTTTGAAAATATTAAAAATAAGTAAATAGTAACTAATTTTAAAGACAAAAAATAATTAATTACTATTTTATAAATTAAAAAGTTATTAATATTTAAAGTAACTTTTATTCTTAATAAAATTTTATAATTAAAAAATTATTGATGTTTTAAGTAACATTAGCTACTAATATTTGAAGTATTAATTACTTAACTAATTTATGATATAAAGTAGTTAAGTAATTAAGACTTTAATAAATAAGGTTAGATATCAATTTAAAAACTAATTTATAAATTTTTATTAATTATAAAAACTGTTTTAAATATCAATAATTTTGTAATAACTTAATTAAAATAGTAATTAATTAATATTTTAAAAAATAAGTTCTATTTAATGATTTTAATATATCGTATATAAACATTTTAAGATCAAAATTAACATAAAAATTTATTAAAAAACTAATTTATACGTTTATTGCAAAAGAATTTTTTCTAAAAAAAATAATACTTTATAAAATATATTGACCTTTTTTAAAAATAAAAGTGAATACCTCTTATGTATTTTGAAATATCCACCTCTCTTTTCACTATCTTGTTTGTATGTTTTCTACTATAATAGTTTTCTGAAGAAAAAAAAATTCCATGAGTCACAATATTTATTGAAATACAAAGACTTTGGTTGGTAAGAAAAAAGAAATTTCCAACGTTTGTGACGCGATGATTTTTGGAAGAGTGATGCCCAATAAAACTTTTCTATTGAACAATCCTTAGAATATTACAACATTTGAAGTTATGAAAGTTTCCAAATCGAATAAAATTATTTTCCGTGAAAGACATTTATGAATAAAACATCATTTAATAAACAATATGAAAAGGCAATTGATCAACATAATTATTTAATAGAGCATATATAAATATATAAAGGTTCAAATATAGATTCAATAACCAAAGCAAAACCAAACCATAAAACCAATCCACAAACATAATAAGTACTATAGAGAATATCTTAAAACGCCCATATGAGTACGATGATGTTCGAAGGGCTTATTGAAATCTTAAAAATAGCATAATATTGTCTTAAGTTTTAATGACTCAAAAGCACAAATATGAATCCATGCTCCCAATTCATTGCTTTCCATCAATCCAGATCCAGCTTATCACCATTGCCTGAAACATGAAGAACATATACACATAAGCATACGCAACAAAAACCTGAAGCATGTTTGTGTGATGATAAAACAGAACCAGCTACAATGAAAAAAGAAACTCACCACCATTCTTTTTTGCCATTTCCAAGGCAAAACACCTCAAGTGGGGGTCCAAGTATAATCCACGCTCCTCGAAGGATGGATCATAAAGAGTGTTTGTGTTGCTGCATATTCATGAAGAAAATCTCAGACGTGCGTGCATGTATGTGTTAATGCGTTAATATAATAGAATAGAATAGAGAATGAAAAATACCACACTGGTTGCTCAGGAGTAGGATTTGGAGGTGGATTGTTATAGAAAAACAATCTCAGATGTGGATCCAAAGGTAATCCACGCATTTCAAATGAGGGATCATAAACTGAGTTTGTGAAGCTGATAAAAAAAAATAAAAATAACTGAGTTTGTGAAAACCCTACATTCATGATACAGCAGAAGAATATGTATAATACAAAATCTCAAACATAAAATATAGTAGCCTCACATTGATGCTAGGTTTATATATATATATATATATATATATATATATGTGTGTGTGTGTGTGTGTGTATTATGTATATATCAGAGTGTGTAAAGTTGATGTTGCAGTTGAGAATTGAACTTACTGTGGTGGGGAAGGGTTTGCAGTGACTTGTGGCGGTGGTGGTGGTGGTAGTGGTGCTGGTGATGCTGGTGGTGGTGGTGGTGGTGGGGAAGGGTTTGCAGTGACTGGAGGGGTTGGATAAAATGATTGCATCAGAGACTCTTCAATGTTCATTCTCATCTGGATTCAAAGAAAGTCACATGAAAGTGCTTGATATTTGGAATATAGAATAATTTCCACAAACAGAAGTATATATATATATATATATATATATATATATATATATATATATATATATATATATATATATATATATATATATAAA